>Ga0209367_1005148_pt1 | contig 18127 bp, 19 predicted proteins | sample WorMetLIZISLAND2_FD_187412 | JGI IMG/M metagenome (GOLD analysis project Ga0209367, IMG submission 187412) | Marine gutless worms symbiont microbial communities from Max Planck institute for Marine Microbiology, Germany - Olavius geniculatus... ... | reverse complement strand
ACCCCGGAGGGATGGAAGGCTGAGTTGACCTAGGCGGTTGGTTACATCCCGAGATGGTTTACCTGCCCACAGGCAGTCACCCATCGCAGTATTAACCGGGCCAAGCGTACAGTAACTTCGCTGATTGGATCAGATGCGTTACCACTACACCACGCCGACCGCCCGCTGGGACATCACAAACCTCTGCCGAGATTGCTGCTGCCACCTGGAAAACACAACGGACTCAATACACCTCATAAGCCGGAGCAGAATTCAAGAAGCCGGGGTCCGAATCCTGAACTGGATGGAAATCAGAATCTGCCGGGTTGTCCCAGTGGAGGGTGGCCCATGCAAGGAGACCCTCCAGTCCAGTCAACACACACACAGTCACACACGTAAAATTTCATCAAACTCTAACCATAATGGCCAGTTCACACGTACGATGCTGAAATGACTCAACTCATCTGCTCAGCCAGGCTAGCAAACAACGCGTGGTCTGTGCACAGCAGCGTGGCGTCACAATGCTAATGCCGTCATTGCGTTGTCGCCCACAGTCACGACAGCTAAGATGAGTTGAGTTGCGGCGTTAGGTGCGAACTAGTCATAACTCATTCAATAACCCCGCCCCGACAAACAGACAGACCCTGTCACATAACCTCCTCGTCGGTGGAGATAATAATGTAAAGCTTTATCTGTCTGATAGACAGAACTGTAATGTCAGTAACTGGCTCACCTGGTGAAGAGAGCTGTCGAGTGTCTCGGCTGCTGGCCGAGGCGGCGGCGGCGTAGAGTACGGCAGTAGCGCTGACGCCAAGATCCGCTGAACCGACCCCGCTGTCTGGCCTCGACTGCCGCTGTACGCCGTCCACTGACGGTCGTGGATGCTGTCGCAGAACTACCCCGCCGTCCGGCACCACGGAGTCAGTACCGGGTATGTCTGGCAGACGACGCCGGTGCTGGCCTAGAGCCTGGCCGGCCCTAGGCTGCTGCTGCTGAGCGGCGGGCGCAGGCGGCGGGGTCCTGGCGGCAGGGTCTATCGGCACGAAGCTAGCGGCGCCGGCGCCGACAGAAGGCTGTGCGGATGCGGGCCTGCCCCTGTAGACGGGCGATGACGTCTGACGCTGTAGCCGGACTGCAGCTGCTGCTGTGTAAACACACACAATAGCGCAGTGTGACCCAGTGGCGTAGACAAAGTGGGGACAGGGGGCCCCAGCCCCAGTCTCACAATTTTTTTCTTAAAATAGATATTAAGAACTCCGAAAAATACCGTGATTAAAACGTTGCGACCAGACCTCATATTTTAATGTCATAATGCACCAAATTCGATTTCGGCTAGGGCTCTGCCTAGACCCCGCTGGGGAAGCTCACAGCGCTTCCCCAAACCTAGTAGCTGGAATTAAGAAATTCTACTTTTAAGTGAATTGCGGAGAAGAGAAGGGAAAAGGGAAGGAAAAAGGGAAAGTAAGATAAATTTGGAGGAAAAAGGAAAGGAAGAAAGGGGACAAGAGAGGAGATAAGGAGAAGGCAGAAAAGGGAAAAAAGAAAAGGGAAGGCCTCCAATTCACATTGCTTTTGAGGGTGTAGGACATTTCCCAACGGACATGTTCCCCCCTCGACGTCTCCCCCCGCATCTCCCTATGCTGTTACATGAGGATCGAGCGCTAGATATTGGCAAAATTTTCAGTGTCAGCATGGTGAAATAATGCAGCAAACATCAAATACTGTTCTGTTATCATTAGTAGATTGTAAGTATTAATAGGCCTGACTAATACGTCAAACAAAGCGCAAGTCTCAATAAGTCTCAAATATCAAGTTCTCAAGAAATAGCCGACGTCAAAATAAAACTCAAAGCGCAATGTGTTTGACACAGCAATCTATCGAATTTTGCTTTCTTTATATACGTAAAATATGTGCGCTAACTACTTCTACTCTCCTAGTTCAGTCTGTATCGCAGTGTTTTTCAACCTTTTTGGTGCCGCGGAACCCTACACAAGCGTGAAGGTCACTCACGGAACCCCATGCATTGATCCGTGAGTCAAGCGACGAATGCGAGGATGAAGCTACAGAGTGTCTACGGACTCATTTTCCTAGCAGGGCACTGCGGGCAGAGCCGTCATGAGGACGACAAAGCAGACAAAGATGACCAATATGAAATATGACCGCATTAATAGGCAGCAGTATGTTATTGTATTTAACCAAACACGACGGGCGAGGCGGTCGTCGACGGCCGCTTAGCCCCGCCACCAACCCAGAAAATTTATCACAACGTTCTTCTATTCTTTTTTTATTTTTGATAATGCCTTGGAGTTGAATAATGTCGTGCATAGGAAGCGTACGTTATAATATAGGCCTAAAATGCAAATAATATGCCAAAATTTTACTAACAACAAAAATGATTCAATACAGTATGCTTAAGGTTATGCAAAACGACGCGCAGAAACGCAGTTTTAAACAAAAAAACATCGATGCTGAGTATTTTTATGACATTGTCTGGCGTGATTTCGCACGCTGGGTTATTTTTACTGGCCAGCTGCGGAACCCTTGGCAGACGCTCGCGGAACCCTGGGGTTGCGCGGAACCCCGGTTGAAAAACACTGCTGTATCGAGTCGATTTCAATCGTTTTGTGGACGCGTAGGCCTACATCCCTAATTGCTGTTAATTGTCTCGTCTACTAAGACTCACTGTGTTTGAAAAATACTCAACGGCGACGAGTCTTCGGACGAGACTTCAAAGGCGAAGTTGCTTTTAGAGTTGCAAGGAATTTCTGGTGAGGCTTGGTGCTGACTCTCATAATATGTTGTTACTGCCTAGGGGGAAACGTCCTAGGCACTCGAAAAGCAGGGGGAAACGTCCGAGCGGGAGAAATGTCCCAGGGAAAAAACGTCCGCGGTTGACAGGCCCAGTGGGGAACGTCCGTCTACCGCCTTTGATCCGTGAGATGTCTGGGAATGCTAGCTAGCGGCGGTGACGGGGGGGGGTTGTGCCTTGAAAACCTACGTAAAGTAAACGTAAAGTCCTTCCCGAGCTATAAGGCCTACGCCGATCTCCGATTCATTAGCCCTCAGCCAGACACAAGTTTATACTGCAAGACCATGGATACGGGACTAATGTTTACGTCTCCCAGCTTTCGCTGTTACTCATTGCGCCTATCCACACAGGAATGGCCAGGCTGACCGACTGACAACCCAGGGAGGTGTGAAAACCATCATTCCAACACAGAGAATCTATACCCACGACAAACACGGCGCCAGTCAACCGACCACGCATACACAGGAAATTGTTTAACCCCACTGTGAAGGGGGTCCACGCCCACGCCACCCCCATAAAAATGTTGACACATGTAACCTAAAAGTAGCCTTGGTGAAATTAAAGTGATTCCTGCTTCAAGTCTTAATAATTTGTGATTTCAACTGCTGCATGCACACTAGGCTTCTGCTGCAAATGTGGCTGCAAAAACCAGAATTATAGGCCTGCAGTTTGCAATTTTATCAGTTTTGTCTACCTTACAATATACGGTAGCTTATTTGCATCCCTAACCTAAATCTTAATAACCGAGCCCAAAAAATGACAAATTCTGCATAACTCCTTGCACATACAGATTAGTTCGTATCGTGTCGGGACATCGTCTGTCCGTTCGTCCGTAAACGTCCGTATGTCTTAGAAAAAAAACTGCTGAATGCCGACATGTGAACGCTGATCTTGCCCACTTATCCGCTGACTGACAAAGTGAAATATTTACTTCAAGCGGTGACTAGGCGTGAGAAAAAATTTTTATCACACACGCAGGTGGTTGCAGCGACCAGTCAAGGCTGAAAGACTGTAAAAGCAAAGTTAGACCTGCGTTTTTGCACATATTTTTCACGGAATAAACGACAGAGTGGTAATAAATGTGTCACTTTTGTCACTGGACGATATAATATAAAAAGACCATCAAAAATGAATTAATAAAAGGCCGACAGTATTCGAACTGGAATCTACAAAGTCCAGTACCAGCACGTGCATGGTGGGCCAGTGGTTTACGGCAAATGTTTACAGACCCTTGCAATCTGTGTTTAGAACTCCTAATAACCAGCTAGGTAAGTAGGCCTAAGTAAGCAAGTAAGCAAAAATGACTATAGTGTCCAGAAGCAACTAAGCGTCACTGCGCAGGCACTGTACAGTCACAAGCAGAAAAAGGTAAAAAAATGTTATACCCCGTTTACACGATCGAGCAAACATCGAGCAGGCCGGATGGAACCCCGCACCCTGGCTCAAATGTAGGCCTAGGCTTAACCCACAGCTGATCACGTGCTATATAGGCCTTCCAATTACAACCCGCCCGCCTACCTAGCTCGTCGAGCTAGCTCGACGTTTGCTCGATCGTGTAAAGGGGGTATTAAACAGGTGAGTTTCGAGACGAGACCGGTAGACAGCTATACAGAAGATGCAGAAGTGACGAGATCAGGAATGGTAGATCAGCGTACCGTGGAGGTCGGCCGGTCGGCAGGGCGCTTGTTCAGCGGCTGCACACTGCTGGCACGGTCGCTTGCGGTCGCGCGTGCACGCACGACAACGCACGTGACCGCACGATGCGTCCGTCGTACGACGACGTTTCCCTGCGTCGTACGCGCGTCGACATGACGCACAGGTCGAGTCCATTGCGTCAGCGTCAGCAGCCGCATCATCAGTTGACTCAATCCATGATGAGGGTTGGGATGTTGCATTGGCGGTAGTAGGCGTGTGACGGCGACCGAACGGAGACGTGAAGTGTGGACGCGGCATTAGTGCAGTGCAGCGTCACACCTATATAAGAGACCAGTCTTGAAATGATGATCACGACTCTGACGCACCTGCACAGACCACGTGACCTCGTCAGCACTGTCAATCAATCAATCTGTCTATCTATCTATCAGAGTTGCCTTAATTACCCCCCCCCACTACCACCACCAACAGCTTCAAGGTGAAGAGTTAGTAATTCAAATGATAATGTCCGGGTACGATTTTCCAAAAAGCCATGCCGGTTTTGAGACAAGTTAAGTGGTATAGCTCTTCATGAGAAACCATCTCAGAGCTACGAAGCACCAGCTGCCACGCGGATTAAGTCATAGCCTACAGTATATACCGGTACAGTGTTCACACGTACTGTATGACATGTTGTGTAGGAACTACACTGCGAATGTGAGCAATGATACATCGAACACCTATGTGGACTGAACTCCACTAGTTTCAATTTGTCATGGACTCATTTGTACAACAAATAGTACAGCAACCAATGCACGACAAATCCTAAACTATGGCAAATCCATAAGATCTGTGATATGACAAGTTCACTGATAATCATTTCGTAAGCTTGTCGAAGGCCCACAACAAAACCACATCACGTTTGCATGCCAAAATGTTGTACAACTTGTTGTCCAGAAAATCTACAACAAATCAAAGTATAGAGGAGTTTAGACCTCTGGTTAACAATATCGTCAACACTAGACGTATACAGCCTGTGATTTGCTCTTGTCAGAGAATGGAAAACCTCTCCAGTTGACATCTCAAGAACTTATTAAGAGACTGATCCGCACATACAAAGTACCGGCATCAAACTGCACTTAAACGTTATCTCAGTCATTGCATTCACATAGCTGATCCACAGCACTCACTATAGAACACATACAATGTAGCCTTACACAACGAAGAATGTGTGTATGACACATGCGTGCACTCAGCCAAGACGACCCGTGTCAGTGGCACAGCAGAACACTTTGTGGACGGCAAAAACTGCGACAATTACACAGCAGTAATGAAAAATAAACTGACAAATTCAGCTGTAGGATGTCACTCCAATTATTTATCTGTGCAACTTAGTCGCTTTTAGTGGCATAGTAAGAAAGTAAGTAAGTAAAAGTCAATTAATACAGCGCATCAATGCTAGAACAGCTCCAATGTACTACTCTGTACTCCAAAAACAACCAACGTCTTAAATCATTGCTCAAAGGAAAAAAACAACTAGAAATTTGGGGCAAAGCCCAACGTGAGTCCGCCCGGCGCCTTAAGTCCGATTGGGGGAAATTTAGATGGGTGAAATTCCCCCGGTAGCAAAGTCACGTGGCATGCACACAAATGCATTAGCATACGCACAACGCGCACTATTGACTTAGGGTGGGTAAACATTAGCCGCGTAATCTCTGGTGTTAGTGGACCAAAGTTCACGAAGTTTATTTTATTCAACGCGGAATTAACTCTGTTTGATAACGCCGTTTACCGCTTGTCGATATCTCTATTCATTTCAGAGATATTTGCGGTCAAACTCGAAAGTTGTCGTAAAACGTACTAAATTTTGGACGTTTTTTGCACACCCAAATTTTAAGGGGGCGGTGCCCCCTAAAGGTTGTACCCGCGTTATCACCCCTATGTAGCAGCACGTCACGTGGCAAAGTTTCATGAAGCTACTCCCTTTGGTTCCAAAGTTCTCGCGGCTAATACGCTACATTTTAAGCCAATTTTTGACTCCGCTTTGAAAAAAGTTGTAAGGGGCCCCCCGTCCCCGGTGGGGGTGCGCTAGTAAGACTTGGTCATTCTCTAGCGCGTGTAAAAATTTGGGGGTGCAGCACCCCCTAGGGGCCGAAATATGGTCTTCCAGGTAATGCGACTTAGGGTAGGTCAAAATGAGCCATTATAACTTCGTTCGTAAAATACCGAAATTTACACAATTTTTTTTGTTCAACGCGGAATTAACCGTGTTTCATAACGCCGTTTACCGCTTGTCGATATCTCTATCCAGTTTAGAGATATTTGCGGTCAAACTCGAAAGTTGTCATAAAACGTACTAAATTTTGGACGTTTTTTGCACTCCCAAATTTTAAGGGGGACGGTGCCCCCAAAAGTTGTACTTGCGTTAACACCCCCACCTACAGGCACGTCAAGTGCCAAAGGTTTCGTCGGGCTACACCCCCTAACTCCGAAGTTATAGTGGCTCATTTATTTCATTTTAAGCCAATTTTTGACCCCCTTTGAAAAAAGTTGTAAGGGGGGCCGCCATCCCCGTTGGGGGGTGCGCTAGTAAGACTTGGTCATTCTCTAGCGCGTGTAAAAATTTGGGGGCACAGCACCCCCTAAGGACCGAAATATGTTCTTCCAAAAAATGCACTTTGGGTGGGTACGATTCAACATCGAGATCTCCAAGGTCACTGGACCAAACTTCACCGTTCTTGTTTCGCCTAACGCAGTAGGAATCGCGGTAGACGGAATAAGAATCCGAATTTGAATATCTTCATCCGTTTCGGAGACATTCGTCGCCAAACTTCGAAGTCGTCCGAAATCGGGACAAATTTTGCATGTTTTTGGCCCCTGAAATTTTTTTGGGGTGCGCCCCCCAAACTTTTGGACCGGCATTATAAAATTCGGCCTAGTACTGACCATCGTGCAAAATTTCAAGCCGGTCGGCCCACGCATCTCGAAGATCTCGCGTTGACAAAAAAATTTTTAAAAACATCTGGGATAAAACATAAGTCCTTCCAAAAACTATCGTTTTCGGGCGGACTAATAAAGGAAACAAAGCCCCCCCCCAATTCAAATTTCTGGTCATGCCAGTAACCAAGATGTAAATGATAAAATACTTTAAAGGGTAACTAAGTAGTAACACAAAACGGAAATCACACAGGCTACTGTCTGGCTACAAGATTGACGCCATAGCAACTGATCACTGAACTACTTCTGCCAATCTCTGTCTACAGGTCTTCATATACACACCTGCTCAGCGCCTAGCTACGGAATGTTTACATTAGCAACGTCCATCACTGCTCGCCATGCAGCAGAACAGTAATATCTATATAGCAAAACACGACGCACTCCAGTAATCACACCGGTCCAGTGTTGAAATCTTAAGTGCTTCTGCCGGATGGTTAATGTCTGTAAGCCGTTTTATGTTAACGGCTTGCAGACAGCACGACTGCACCGCTAGCACAACAATCCCGTGTTTATGTCCAAACATTGACAATGCTCTGCAGCTGCCGCCGCCTATATACTGCCAATCGTTTCCTTATGAGGGACCAGGTCGGTGATTGGTGTAGTGGGAAAGAATTAAGATGGAAAAACGGGTGAATTGACTGCAGCGACAGACCCAACGTTGACTGGTCGCATGGTCCATGGTCGGCCAGGGAATGGGTTACCGTACAAGAGTGACATTATAGATCAGAGAAGGAAACCTATATTTATGAACGGGGTGGCGACTACTGGAGCAAAGGTCAAATTCTGTGCAAGACGTGATACTTCTGTGTAACAACGGGACTGAACTGAACTAGCATTCGATATTTACAATAAGTTCTTTGAGTGTATCGACTCCAAGGTATAGCAGTAGCAGCATTACTTCATACCAGAGTCTCAAAAAGAGTCTCGCAGAGTGTCATCGTCGTCGTCGTCGTCGTCGTCGTCATCATCACTGCTTAGTCAGCAGAGGCCTATAGCGTCGCCCCGTGGTGACCACGACTGACGGCACGCCTCCAGAGGTCGGCGGGCAGGAGGTTGTTGTCCTGCCGAATCTGGTCAACCCATCTGTTGCGAGGACGGCCTGGGCGACTCCATTGGCTACCTGGTGGACGTCCAATCAATAGGTCAAATATGACAGCTGAGTGCCTTGTGCGCTGGAATGTCCTCTTGCAACCTGGCGACGTGACCGAAGAGAGAGTTGCGGCGACGGCTGATTGACCCTGCGATCGATGGCAGGCCAGTGGACTCGGTAATGTCCTCGTTCCGGATGAATTGGTGCCATTTGATTTGCAGCAGCTGCCTCTGACATTTCGTATGAAATACCTTAAGGGCTCTGAAATCGCAAAGTGTATAAAGGAGAGTAATACACGTGAAAATTATACCTGTGGTCGGGGCGGGTGTGGAAGAGAGCACGGTGTCGATGGCACACTGTCGGGACAGTTGAGTCGGCTGTGAGACGCTGTGTGTCTGGAAGCGCTGTCGAAGTTCCGCCACTGATCGTCGCTGTTCCACCTCATCCGACGCGTCTAGACGGTGTCACGACAAACATGACTGCTTTCAGTTACATCATATACACTAACTGAAAAAGGCAGTAAAAAATATCTGGAAAGCAGCAATAAATCGGCCAGTATAGTTTATATAAACAGTCAGCACTGTCACTCACGCTCTTAATTTACTTGTTTCTTCTGACTGTATCAACGTTCAAAGATTCGTATCATATGAATTCTATTTTTTTAATAAAACACGTATATACGTATATTGATATATCTTATTTTAGCGTACTTTAGGCCTAGCGCATGTGCCACTGTGCGTGTCTAACGGTAAGTGGTGTCGGCCCGCCATTCATACGAGCCGCCATGGTTAGGAAAATGGCTGGGAACAGGGCTATGGGTAAGCCTTAAGGTAGGTGTTAGAACTTTAGCGTTTAACAAAATACGGTTTCGTCTGTCGTCTAAAACAGATTTTCGGCGGCCCTTCAAAATGGCGGACCCGAATCAACCATGCGCTTACTGCTAACATTTCAGGTGAATAAAAAAGCACCTGAAGGCTTGGTGAGGTCTGTAGTGTTGGCGGTCCAACAAGATGAAGTACGTTCAGCGCTGTTGTTGTTACCGATGCTCGAATAGCCCGTGTCGTTGGAAGCCGTGCTGCTCAGTGACAGACCCCCACCAGCTGATGTCCCACTACCCGGCTCTTTCCCTGCCACCCTGGCCCCGGCCCCAGCGGTGCCTGAAGGTCGCTGTCTGACGGCCATGGAGGACTGCATGCCGCCCTCAACGTTCTGACGACGAGGATCTCGCACTGCCGCCGCCGCCGACCACGCTGTCAAACATAAAAGTCAGTAGAGGAAGTCCTTACTCTATTATGGTTCTCTCCTGGCTTGGTAGCGTAACAGTTAGAACACTGAACTTGCGATCGCGATATCATGGGTTCGACTAACAATCGTGTTGCTATACTTCAAGTGATTATATAATATATACGTAATTTTTATATTATTAAAACTTGGATAAATGACTGTCTGCGAACGAATAAACCATCGCTGTACAACCAACACCTAGGTAAACTTAGCTTTCTATCCTTCTGCAGGGGCAGGTAAATCGAGACTGGCCTGTTTGGCTGAGATTATGGCGGGGCGCGTTCCTCTGTGAGGAGTAACAGGTAACACTATGTGATCCCAGATGGCAGGTGACGCTCAGTAGCTTTGCGATGGGCTTTCCACGTAGCTATATATACACCGCCTTCAACATTTAACCTTTTTAGCTTACGTTCTATACGGGATGAAACCTAGTGTAGCTGATTGAGGCGGTGGTATGTCTGCTGGCTGTAAACCGCAGGTCCAATTGTTCGCTAACATCGACAATGGATGGCCGCATAGTGCGCTGCGGTATCATTAGCTCATGCCAGTCAGCTGCCGCTTCCAAGATTTTAAAGCACTTCTGGTCCTCTCCGGGTTTGGTAGTGTAACGGTGAGGACGTTAAACTTGCGATGACGAGGTCGTGGGTTCGACTTCCGGTCGGTCCCATTCGCTTAATCCCTAACCCGAACATTAACCGCATCCGCAGAAGAATGACACTAGACGAAATATTATTCAGTGAAATGTGATTAAGCGAAATGGAAAACACCACTTTTGTGCAAATAACAGAAGCCAAGGTAAGACAGAGACCTGAGAAGTCGTTGATTAGCTTTGTCGTCGGCCTGATGGAGTCATCATGAAGACGACCGCCCACGTCGCTAGCACGAGACAACCCAGCAACACGAGCTTCAGTACCACGCAGTGAGCGACGTAGCCGACTGTTCCGGGGTGTGATGAACGATGACGTCACCGATGACGCAGCGGAGTGCTGAGACCCAGATGTAGACGGACCAGCATCCAGTGCGGTGGACGGTCGCACTGGCTGTGAGAGGACGAGCGGTGAGGACGTTCGGCCTACCGATACACCGGCAGCTATAGCACACAACACAATGTCACAAACTCAGACCTTTACACATACCGACTGCCACTCAGAAACAAGAAGCCCAGCTGTCGCTAGGGTGGGCCGACCATGCCGCATATCCGACTTTCGATCGCGGAAAAAACGATTTCCCAGAGTCATTACAGCCCCACACAAGCTATGGTGACGCTGCTATATCGAACGCTACAATCAACGCTAGGGCATACATAATACGGTAAATTGGCGCAAATGTCGATGGCTGCAGACAACAATTTTGCATTCAAAATTGCAAATTGCATGATTGCTATTGACAGCATATGGAAACTCGTCATCGCCCTATCTAACGACATCATCGCCGACCCCCTACGACGTACCGTTTACCCACAATTCTTGCGTTATAAACGACAGACGACAGAGAGACGACATGTCGTGCACACTAGCCAAAACTCGACTGGTAACTGAGCATGTTGCAAGCTAACTGCTCTGCACGTGGCCCGACCAGCAACGTTGAAGCACAACTTAAGAAATGAAAGTATTTCCCAACACAAAAACAACCGTAACTACTACCATAAATTGAACGAGACGTGCAACGCTGGTGGTCCAACCGTCCATTCAAGCGGGCACAGCACCCTGCACTGCAGTATATTACTCGCGGTGTATAGGCAGTCGGCCTTGCAATAGCTCTAATATATACACAGATCGTCCACGCAATTTCATCACAGACGACCGGGCGCTAAACGTTCCCAACTGCACGCACTCGTCTCATCAGCATAAATCGCACCAACGACAAGAGATCGAGATCGATAAATCGTATACTGTACATGTATATACACAGGCGAACCGACCTAACCAGCAACTACGCACACCGGGAGGCGCAAAAAAGTGCAACTTATACATGTACCTTTAAGGTTTAAGGGGCATAGCTTTTCGTGAAAAGAAAAACCTACCTCAAAGCTATGGAATAAACGAACGTCATCTGCCAGACAGGATCACACAGTGTTGCTTGCCACTCGACACAGGTGAACGCACCCCATCTCAAATCCAGCCAGGAAGGCCGGCACTCGATTAACCTACTCTAGAAAGGCAGAGGATGAGTTGACCTTAGTACTGTTTATATACCGGAACTGTTCACCTGTCTGCAGACAGTCGCCCATCCAAGCAGTTATCTCTTGATAGCGACCCGACCGCGAGTCGAACCCGCAATCTCTCGATCGCAAGTACAACGTCCTACCGTTGCACTACCAATATATACCGTTCAACATGACTGCACTCCACTGCAATGATCAAGCCTTTCCGAAATGCCGATTGCTCGATCTACGCAAAGAAAGCATCGCTTTTTACGCGCCACCCAGTACGCTCGCAAGTTCGCAACACACGGTGTATATACAGTACACACGCTGCAGCAAAACACATACAGGAGTGATAGGACAGCTGGCTCGTTACCTACACTATTTGGCTGTATAGGCTACAATTATTATTAACCGACGGCTACATATACAGCTGACGACCTCAGTATCGACCACGTGCGCACTGCTGTTACATGCTCGCGGTGCGAGCGCCGCAGACAAAGCTGCAATCGTATATAGGCCTACAGTTCGATGATACCAATCACACGTATTCTATTTTTACGCGCGAAAGCAGCTAGACTGCTTTAGCGCGTCTTAGCCATTGCAATTCTGTCCGTCTGTCCGTCTGTTACACGGGTGGATCAGTCAAAAACGGTGCAAGCTAGGATCACCAAATCTTCACCGTTGGCTGCCTGGAAGACTTTAGTTTCAGGAACCGTAAAGCTTCTCCATAAACTTGGAGGGGTCATCCCGAACGATGGCGCTAAATGAGAGAGGGGTAGGAAAAATTTGCGATTTTTAACCAATAAGTCACTGTACATGTATCTCAATAACGGTGCGATATAGGACCTACGTTACTATTAATCACAAATAGGAAGTCGTACACTGGCTCTCGATTGCCACCGAATTCAATGACCTTGGATGACCTTAAACGACAAAATAGAAGTTTTATGGATTTTTGGCGATTTCGGGCTGCGACACACATTTCAAGAGCGAATTGCGCCGAAAGCAATTGAGATAGACATGGAGAAGCTGCACATGAAATTTTCAGCATTGAACGTAGATTTCGATTGTCCAAGTCTCGATTTTTCAGGTTCAAGGAAACCTGCGCAGGAGGGCATCAAAGAGCGGTACCCCCGTAAAAATCGTTATTTTACCGTTGTTGGCCAGTCTTTCGTGAAAACGGTTGCAGATAGGCATGTGCATGCTGCCTATCACAACAAGCACTAGTGACGAGCTTTTCAGTCGTATCAACATCGATGACTTTGAAAGACCCTGAACTTCCAAAATGAGGGGTTTTATTGATTGCTGCGATCTTCGGCTGCAGCGCACACTCTAAGAATGAACTGCGACGAAATGTCTGGAGATAGACTGACAGTTTGCGACACAGCAATTTATTTCGTCACTTCGTTTCTCTGTCGCTGCCGTTTGAAGATCCATCAATTCAATTCGCAGTTCAGTACGAATGCTGACAAAAACCAGAAAGAAACGTCGCACATGAACCTACAGAAGATCATCGCAAAATGATCACACCTATGCAAAAAGTGTAGTAAATATGGTGGTAATAGAATCAGCAGACTGTTCTGTGAATTGTGACAGCAGGCCGACAATACAGTAGAGATGGGCCGAAGTTCGGTTTCGCCCATCTCTACAATACAGTGCAGTATCACAATACTAACTGATTGACACTTGCCAATATAATTGCTCTGTACTCATATAGACGCATCAAACCGTAGGCTGCTGTCATAATGGAGAAACCCCGGAGGGGGGATTAGGGATTGCAACCCTACACTATAAGGTGGGGGTTGCTAAGATACTTAACTTTCAGAAAGTAAAAAATAAACTACAGAAATCTGACAGCACTAAAACCCTGAAATTGCAAACCGACTGGCGAATAATAAACAGTGCTTATGTATAGTAGAAAAATAGTATAATAACATTAAATCTATATAGTAAAATTTATGCCAATATTCAGCTATAATCTTTCGGCTTCTCGCGGATTTAACCCCACTTTTAGGCGCAGAGTTACGCCCCGTGGCTGTCATAAGTTCAAACTGTTTACTTTGCAGACAGGACATCCATGAAAGCCTGGTATAGATAGAGTTCCATGATACATCGCTATTATACGCGACATGAGCCTCAGTTGAAAGAGAGACAAACTATTGTAGATCGGTTGGTCGGTCGGTCGGTCCAAGCACGTTGCCAGTCATTTTAATAACGTCCAGTAAACCACATCAATCACCATCGGCCAATCGACCGTTTATCTCTCTGGACCGTACACATGAAATGAATGAAAATTTATTTCCTTCGCTACTCACAAATTACACAAAACTCGCCTGTACGACAGCCAGAACAGCCGACCATGCAGAGATGTGCCAAAATTCGATTAATTCGACTCAATCCGACACAGATATCGACAAAATCCGAAAGGAACGTCGTTTACGAACCTCCACTGGCACCGATAGAGAAAATTTGAGAGTATAAGACTACAACACTATAGGAGTTTTCAGCCTTCCATCCCTCCGGGTATACGTAAATCGAATAACAGCCTGTCTGCCTGGGGTTGGGGCGGGGCGCGTTCGCATGGGCGCCTATGCACAGACTCACTCCATCATATGGCAGGTGACGCTCAGTAGCTCTGCGATGATTTTTCCACAAAGTACACAACCTTTTGGCAAAAATCTCCAGGAATGAAACGCCGGTGTGGAAGCGATCGCCCCATCGCCATTACGGCGTCGGTCGGCGACTGTGGATGATAGCAGCGAGCGAGGCACAAACAGTCGTGAGTATTCTATCCATCCGGCGAGAGCGCTTCATCACCTGACAGGACTGACTCGTGGCTTGCGTTATCAATCGTCAGAGCGCCGTGTAAAATACACAACCGCAGCAGCAGCAGCAGCAGCTGGGCCTATCTATGCATGGAGTGACTGCTGAATTCATTAGACCATGGCCTAGCCTACATGTTACGCACACGTCGTTACGGTTACAGCAGCAACGGCGGTCGTTACTGGGGTTGGAGGTTCGAAAATTACGAGAGATTGGCGGGCGGGAAATACGCGTAATTTACGTGCAAATTATTACGCGAAATTTATCGGAGGAGCATTTACTCAGAAAACAGTGGTCTGCTTTGTCAATTAACGACAGCGATGCACGACGACGCGAGGGACGATGACTGCTAAGTGTAGCAAAAAGCCATTATAGCTTAGCCAATGAAAATCGTATTTGCTAACTTACGATTACATATCTCAACTCCAACGATATGCAAATTAATTTAATCAATACATGTGTGAGTAAAAAAATTACGAAAGTTAATTATATAAGACATCGATTAAGTTCACTGACAGCGACGCGGAATGCTATACAGTGTATGTCCTCAGTACTCAGTATATACTCAATGTTCACGTCACCATTACAGAGTACAGACTGATGGCCGGATGCATTTAGGCCTACAGCAGCTCTAGCTAAAATACAGTTCCAAGTCTACGGCTGAAGCACGAACTGACACGAAGTAGCACGTTACGTAGTCACTATATCAGACGAGACATGGACGCGGTAACTGCCTCGTGCACAAAAAAATGCGCTAAAATGTGCTAATGCGCTCTGCACTCGTTTCATGTGTCACAATTAACTCAGACTAGACGTACATACTTACACAAGCGGCAAGACTCAACTATAGCGACAAAATAGAAGTATGTCAACTATAGCGAGCCGTCCGTTCTCTTCCCTCTGCGACAGTCAGCAGCACCTCTTTGCTGTCTCTGACAAGTGGACCTAAAACGGAGAAAAAAAGAGGACGACAAAAAAGCAAAAAGAAAAGCGAAGGAAAGAATGAAGATAGAGAAAGAAATGGACAAGAAAGTCGCCCATGCGTGCAGTCATTTCCATTAAACATGCACACTCAGTTTGCACTGGTATTTATTTCACAATTTTTGGCTGCGGTGGTGCGTCATAAAGCAAACGACGGGGTACTGTATAGTCTATGCCATCTGAGCGTGGTTACAGCACTGTCTAAAGTGGTATAAGCTCGTACTGCGTACTCGCTTATCCATTCCAGCAGTGCACGGTATCTAGTACGGACCCGGCGCGCCATATGTCATGAGTCGATTGTTTCAGCGGACGTCAAGAGGCGCGGCGAAATGGAGGCAAAAGTGTAACGTACTCCAGTATCAATCAAGCGGTGTGAGTTGACCGCCTGTCACGGTGAGAGCGATATGGCCAGCCAGGCGCTGTCTGTCAACAAACGCTACTAATTACTCGCTGGCCACCGCGTGGCCACCACGCGTCCAACGGCAAAAAACACACACATGACAGCATCGGCTAGTCGGCTACTCTTTCTCTCTTTCGCTCTCTTGCTGTATGGCTATTTAAACCACACTGGCACTGTTTTCACAACTTTCCGCGTGCTCGTTTACCCACTCCAGCATGATATGAGTCGGTGCACCAGCACTGCAGCGGCACGTCGACTGTATATTGAAAATCTTTATTCACAATCACTGGTAGCACAACAAAATAATTAAAGAAAAAAAAATAAAAATAAACGTATACAATAATATGACAAAATCAGTCACATGACCATTGATAGGCAACAGAATTTTAACTACCTAAGCTTACTGTAATAATATAAACACAATAAAGTCAAGGAATACAAAATAATGACGCAGAAATCTCGAATCTCGTCATTCGAATTTGCGTATAAATTTATGAACACGTTTAGGAATTATGACACTTGGTAATTCAAAAGAAAAATAGCATTGACAAGCTTTTATAATTTCAATGTTACTTGTATTAAAAAGCTTCATAAAGAAGCGGTTGACAGCAAAATCAAGTGACGAGATCTGAGATTTTACAAGTGGACAAACTTCTAGTCCGTACAAAACAACAGGCAATCACAGCGTAAAAGAGTTTGACATTCGATAACGAAGAGAAAGTTGGCTACATGGACACGTGTTTTCTCTGGATCACCAAAAAGTTACACTGGCATCAGTCCGCCATCTTCCAAATTATCACCAGAAATGGAAATCACCTTTTCGTGTGGAGTACGCAGAAGCACTCCTTCATTCTCGGGATATACGGTGCCCTATATTACTCCAAAGAATTCATCATTCGTTTAGGCCTAATCCGTTCACATCGTATTGAGTTATATTGGATACAAACGGACTGACAGACGAAGGTAATGTCACGAACAACTTCCAGAAAAAAATGCTCAACTTCACGGCAGCTTCTCGGCAAGCACTGAAGCAGATAATGTCATGCAGTGGCAGCAAAAACATCACAGACAGCAATGCTCTGCAGCAGTACACAGTACACACTATGGAGTAGACTCTACGTCTCATTCACTCACCGAAATTTCATCAATCGTCTCATGATATGACCCCTCCTGGACAAAACCCCACCTGGGTCAAACTCCACTCCACCCACGAGAGAGGACATAACCCCCTGCCACTTCACCTCCAGGCTACAACCTTGCAGTCTCGCAGTAGCCATATACAACACCAACTGGTAACTTAAATGTATTCATCGTTGTTACCGTTATATAGCAAACAAAATGGAGTTATACAAAGAGGGGGTTGCAGCCTGGGGTTACCCCTTGTCGGGTTCTGTTAGGGGGTTTGATCCTCCGTGTAACAGAATCAATGCAGACCATTAACGACTGACTGACTGGCGACTGATCGGATGGACGGTCCGGCGCCAGCACAGCATCTGTCAGCGACTCGTGGTCCGTTCCCGTGCTTACTGCATGCCAGCAATGGAGACCTACAGACCATGAAGTTTTCCATCCATCCAATATACACTGTGTCCCAAAAAAACATCCCCGACATTTTCGACTGTAACGTGAAGAAGGATTATCGGATTTTAATAATTTTTGGTACAAATATTCCTGAGACAACTTGTCGTCAAGTGACAATTTAATTTCCCATCTCACTCAACATCTGTTTTTACACTACCTGGAGAAAATAGAACAAACAAAATATCACTTTTTTATTCTATGCGACATGATTGCTTAATTAACGTAACGCACAAAAACACATTTTGTTCACATTTCTGACACTGCGGCTGACAATTCATTCAGTTATCCATTTTTTAACTGCTTACAGTAAAACTGCTTGAAGTGTTGTCCCACTATGACACTTGTACACTGGCCCACTTGACAGCTGCAGTATCGATAATGTTCTGCTCCTGACCAATACAGGCT
>Ga0209367_1005145_pt1 | contig 18132 bp, 9 predicted proteins | sample WorMetLIZISLAND2_FD_187412 | JGI IMG/M metagenome (GOLD analysis project Ga0209367, IMG submission 187412) | Marine gutless worms symbiont microbial communities from Max Planck institute for Marine Microbiology, Germany - Olavius geniculatus... ... | reverse complement strand
GGAGAACGTCGGTCATCAGCATTCCGCTATAGGCCTAGGCCTCGACCTGAGTGACGTCATGAGGGATTTTTTTTTATTAAAATCCGTCCCGTTTTTATTGCTTTCTTGCTGTGAAGCGGATCGACACACATAGCAGAACGTAAAATATTTGCGAAAGCCGACGACAGAATGCAGCGAAGTCGTTGGTTAAAAAGTATAGCGGGATAGGAAGTTGCAATTTTTCGACAGAATTCCGACAAACATGTTCAAAATTTGGATTTTTTGGCCTATTTTTACTCCTCGCCCTCTACGTTAGGAACGTAGTAAAGAGGAGTATATGAGATCAGTGTAATATTGAGGACCGACCGACGACCGACCTTTGTTCCTGGAAGAGCCTTCCTGGAAGAACTTCAAACGGCCATATTTCCATAACAGTGCTAGATAGACACATGGTGACTATAGACCACCCATAAGAAGTCGACCCCCGGGAGTCGAATGGTCACGTGACCGATGACGTCACGTGACCCCAGAAGGTCAAAGTCGTGACTCCATTATCTTTGAGGCGCCATGTCTCCGTAACGGTGCCAGATAGACGCATGCGTTTAGGTATAACAAGACAAATGGCAACTATAGCGTCATCGACCGTTATTGGAAATTTTTTCCTCTCGATTTTTAAAATCGGGCAATATTTTATGAATTTCAGGAAGACAATTTCCAGTAAGGACCTCGACGCCAGTCACTATTAGTATAATATTAAACGGCTCTCAATTAGACGCCGGTTTTCTAATAAGGCCGAAAGAAACGAAAAAGCTTTTAAAAGAATACAACAAAAAATGATGCGCGCGAGGAGTACGTTAGATTGGTCACAATCTAATATTTTTTTGTTTACATTTGGGTTTTAGCCTCAAATTTTACAGTTGTGGACCAAAATTTTTCGACAAAATGGAGATTTTTCAACAATTTTTCGACAGCTTAAAATTTACTGTGAGCAATTCCGTTTTCCTATTTGCCCCCCCCCCTTCGCCCTTCCTGCCACGACGTAGCGTCTTATCGTGTAGGCTATCTGCTGTCGTCATGTGTTAAGGCGCGTACACAGCGACTGAACTGAACTGAACTGAGCTGAACTGAACTGACACGGTTCAGTTTTTGACGAACTAACCAATGGGCAAGCAGTAAATGCATTACAGTAGGCACCGGTTAACGGCGTTGGTGTTTGCGTAACTACGCGCACGTATGCCTACGCGTCAACAAATGACCAGTGAGCCTGCCCTGCTTGCCTATTAGTCAGTTCGTCAAAAACTAAACCGTGTCAGTTTACTTACGTTGCTCTGTGTGCGTCTTAACGCTCTGCCTGTCTTTGTTTTATTAGTTTGTACGTGAATTAGACGACCGATTCATTAATTGGTCTATACTGTAGTCTATTACGTTGTGTACGTTTTGTAGCGGTTATCCTGCTTGGAGCGGTGGTGTCGTTTCCGGTCGGACTGGATTCCAAGTTGGCTCAGCATCACTGCCCGGGTGCCAGGTCGTACAGTGCCGGCACGACGTGCCACATCGGCTGGGCGTACATGCTCGGTATCATGTCCGCCGCACTGGTGGTCTTCTGTCCCGTCCTGTCTCACTACACCGACATCGATGATGATCTTGACGATTTGGACGCGCCTTCTCAGGTCGTCGCCGCAGGCAGCAGCACCGTTCGACTCATCTCGTAACTTACTTCACCTCGGGATCGATCTCTCAGTGGCGTACCCATAAATGTCAAATAGAGGGCCTCTATTCGATTTTCCTTCCTTCTTTCGTTTTTTCCTTCCTTTTATTCTTTCCTTAGTTTTTACATTTCTTTTTTCTTTTTTGTCCTTTTCCTCTTATCTCTCTTTCCTTACAAATAGGACCCTCTTAAACCCAGCTGGGCGTATGGGGGGAGCGCTGTGAGCTCCCCGGCCGAGCGGCGTCTGGGGCAAAGCTTCGGCCGAAATCGAATTTGGTATATTTTAGCTTCAAAATATAAGATTTGGTGGCAACAGTTTTAATTACTTGTTTACAATAAACTGACCAGATTGGCAACTTTACCATATAGTCCAAGAGCATTAGGGTTTACTAAGGAAAAAATTAGTATCAAGCTGATTTTTTCAAAATAGTTAGCCTGGAGCACTAGAAATAACATATCAAAACTCCCCAAGATTCTGAACTGTGCTCTCTTCAAAATTTGAATTTGAAATTTGGAACAAAGTAGAAAAATAGGTCAATTTTTAAGTACGTCAAAACATAGGTATATTGCATATCAAATCAAAGGTAATAAAGAGTAGAATGTAAATATAACTTTAATGTGTTAATACAATGACTCTACTGCCAGTAGAGGTAAAAAAACTGCATTTTGAAGAAAATGACGAATCCCAATATTCGTTATCCCAACTGTTAAATATTTACCAGTCCTTCTTGAATAATGTGAAGAAGGATATTTAGAAAAGACGTTGAAAGAGAAATCGACAAAGAAATATGGTGATCAAGTGATAATTACAATCATTTCTTTTTAATCCAATCATGTCACCTTCAGGAAAAAGGGACATGAAGTTCTACAATGCTTGTGGAAATTAAAAAAAATTGATATACAAAACGACAAGGACAGTATAATTAGTATGGCTGCTTTATTCATTTAAATGACATTAAAATGCAAATATATAACTGCTTCAAATATCGTGCCATGGAAAGTACCAACAGTGGATTATTTATGATTCCAGACAGTCTCTGTCTGTTATTGAATGAAATTTTGAAATCTGAAGCAACACAGACCAATCAACGAAGATGCACATCAGTTGCACATGCCATAATTTCGATCTTTTATTTCGCCTATTCTCCTGGTCATTGCAGTTTGTATTTATCAAAAGCATGCATCTTGTGAACTGATTGACATTTTAAGCACTTTGGGTTTTTCAGATGAATTGCAAGGAGGTACAAAAACGAATTTCTTTCTATATCAGAGATGGTGAGTGGTGACCCTTTCTAGAACTTGAACATATTTTCACAGTTTGATTAAGCCAAAAAAATGGGAAAGCAGCTGCAAATTCTATCACAGGAAAAGTTTTCTCGAAAGTCAAACTAAAATGCAGTAACAAAGTGACAACCATCAGTGGAGCAAACGTCCATCGTTCCATCGTTTCAATGCGGGGCAAGGTAGCCAGTGCCACCCCGTAGGCTTGGGCCGCCATGTGGGCCCATCAGCCATCCCTAGAAAGTTCCCAGCAATTATACTTGGTACTAAAAGTCATGGTGGGAACAGCAAAAAGCACAACTGCCCCCACTCACATGACTACTCCCTGTAGTGTATGGCTCACCAAAAGATTTTCCAGACCCCACAGAAAACCACCCAGCAAACAGCCCAACTTATTAGCAGACCAGCCATATGAGCAGTGCAGCCACATCACCCCTACCATGCCTCCGAGCCAAACGGGGCGAAGTGAAGTCCCCACAGAATTTCTAAGTCTGACAAGATAGCCATATAGTCCAGTCCCGAATTGCAATGAGTTTAATATTTATCGGAAATCCTATCTAACCTATCATCCCGCAGGATGGCTAGAGCCTCCCCTACGCGCCATCCGACTCTAAGGCATGACAGAAACAGTGAAGGCACCTAGCGCACATGACCAGACCACAGACAAGGTAGGCACCAACCAAGCAATCATCCATGGGTATCTATACGATCCCAATAAGCCCCAGCAAGGCACGACCTCAAATCAGCACTCTTAGCTGACTTCCTTGAACTGCAACTGACGGTATTACCTCAGATCAGCACCTTATGCTGTCAGAGGGTCAGCCTTCTTATGCTACCTCATAGAACTAGCTACTGGGTACTGTTGATCCACGGTGCTTTATTTTGCATTATTTGGGACAACCCTTCAGAGTCACTTCATGAAGGGCTTCCTCCATCGGCCGACATCAGGCTCACTGCAAATGTTGCATAAGACATGGTTGCTGATTGCAATATTTAGAGGCCGCAACGACCCAGCACCGGTCAAGCGGTCCACGAATGTGTGAGTTGAGCAGTGTGCAGATCTGCAATTTTGTATGTTACAGTCTTGCCAGTATAGGTACAGGACATTCGTTTTGCTTTTTTTTATCAATTTTGTTGTCAATTTTATTGACGCACTGCAGCTATGCTGTAGTGCGTCAATGGCACGGTTGTCGTCTGTCCATCGTCTGACTGTCAGGATGTACTGCAGTAAACGGTGCAAGATAGGGCCTAGATTGCTATTGATCACTAATAGAAACTCGCATATTGGCTTTCCAATAGCATGCAAATCATTGACACTGGATAACCTATGGTATGCCAATTGTGGCTAAACGGTAAGTCATAGGGGTCAGCGATGGTACCATCGTATAGGGCGACGGCAACTTCCTATAGGCTTCCAGTAGTAACCACGTCTTTATCTGGAGAGGCTTGGCCGCAATTTTCAATGGAAAGTTTCAAGCTATAAGATAGAGCCAAGGTTACTATTAATCACTAATAGAAAGTGGCTTAAGCTTTTTCAGATAAGATGAAACTCATAGACCTTGGATGACCTTGAAGGTCAGTACTGCAACAGCAACTGTATAGGTTGTAGTGCGTCTTCCCTAGCGACAGCTAAGCTTTCCAGTTTAGTATGATTAAAACCATTTGGTGTCACTTTAAGTGGCACATTTGCACTCACTGACCTTGAAAATGTGGGTTTAGACATGAAAATTGTGATCCTACGTGACCTGAAAGCCAAGATATTCTCAATAATGTTTTTTGCGTAAATTTGAAATTTAAGATGGCTGTCATGCCATTTTTTTTGCAAAAGTGGCTCCTGTCAAAAATGAACAGCTCATGGGATAAGTAACACCAGAAAAAATTGATGCTTTTATCCGGAACATCCACATCCATCCCAAATCTGGTTCTAAGCTGCCCTACTACTAATGTTCAAGTGACCGACACTTGAATGAAGATATCTAACCACTGACAATACGATCATTATATTGACGTATTAATATCATATTCGCATTCTACTCTTTATTACCTTTGATTTGATATGCAATATGCCTATGTTTTGACGTACTTAAAAATTAACCTATTTTTCAATTTTATTCCAAATTTCAAATTCAAATTTTGAAGAGAGCACAGCTGGGATTCTTGGGGAGTTTCGATATGTTATTCCTAGTGCTCCAGGCTAACTATTTTGAAAAAAATCAGCTTGATACTAATTTTTTCCTTAGTGGACCCCAATATGACCTAATACTCCTGGACTAATAGATTAAACGTATGCTTTTGTTTTGTCTGGGAGATTGGGGGCCTAAGCCCCCTGCCCACTGGTTACAACACTGCGATCGCCGACATCAAAACGCCAAACATTTTGACAAACCCCAACATCCAGGCCGATGACAATATTGACAAACCCTAGGCCTATTTCTTTAGTTGTAATCATAATCTAATTCTACAGTTCCCTAATTCTAATACTGAAGTGAACTATGTTGGCTTTAGGGACGTTAGGTCCTTTTAACCTCCGCCTTTTTCGGCATTTTGGGTGGTTTTCTATAGCCTATAGGCCTAATCTTACTTTACAATAGATATTTCCAATTCAAGAGTTCAAGACATTGGCTATACTGTATATAGGCCTACTTCAAACAGATAATGCCGAAAGGCATACCCGTACCTAACTCAGTTATTCCTTGCTTCGTTCTTCACAAGCCCGGTTATCGGTTAATAATCTTTTGGTAAGAAAAATTGTTGGGTGCAAACGTGCTCATAGATTGGCCAGTTAGCGCTGCGTTTAAAGTCACAGAAGTGTGATGACCTTTTTACTTTTGATGACCACTTTACGACACATTTGCTGCTGATTGTGTCTGTAAAAAAATTTAACGTCAGTCAATATTTGGCGATCAGTGCAATGCCTAAATTTGACTCTTACGTATAGGCCTATATTTTTGGCCGACGGCAATGTATTTTGCGTTCTAAAGAGTCGCAGTTAAAACGCATTAAGATTTTACAATTACAGCACTGCAGCCGCACTTATGTTGCGTGACACTTTTTCAAATGAAATACAAATTAAAGATGAAATTAACAGCCCCAGCTGACCAACTGCACGGAAGTATTTTAGAAGCGGCATGAAAACATTTAGATTATTACTTGTTCTGTTTAAAAGCTTCAGTACATTTTTGTATGTTTTCATGAATTAGCTAAAATTTAAAATAGGAAAATACTCATAAAATGTTTTTCGATGAAGCAAATGAAATAAGTGTGTAATATAGGATTTTTGTAGTTTGTCATATCGAAATGCAATACATATTACGATCTTTCACTTTTATATATAATTTTCGTAAAGATACATATTTTTATACGATTTATGAAACTCGTCCTGTAGTGTGCTCGCCACTTTTTTGTACATATTTTTGCTTCAACTTTATTGTGACTTTTTGTTCGCCAAGCTGACTAAAGGCCGACCTACACGACGTAAGCTGGCCGGACCACGTGAAGTTTAACGACGTGTGTAGGCTACTAGTTCATGATGTATTCTGGTTGTTTCTTAAGTTTCTGTCGGATATGATGTACCCCGTAAAACTTCTAATAAATGCCGGGTCTCAATAGAGGTAGTAGGGGCCTAGTAGTAATAATAGTAGTATTAGTGGTAGTAGTAGTATAGTAGTTGTTGTTGTTGTAGGCCTGGTAGTTTTAGGGAAGGAGGTGGTGTAAGCGTTATGGGGTGTTTACATGATCCAGCAAACGTCCCGCAAACTTCCAGCAGATGTAATGATGGACGTTTGCTGGACGTTTGCTGGATCGTGTAAACACCCTATTAATTTCCCTGACTATAACGGGTGCCACCATTGCACAAAGTACAAAACACGCCAGGTCTCCAATAAAAGCCTGGTCTCTATTAAACGTAGGGGTTTGTCAAATGTTTAAATAAACTCCCGGGGCGTTAATTAAAAGTTTTACGGTACATTTTTGTGTCGATCGCGTTGTTTCGTTTCGCTTTGTGCTAAATGTTGAGTCTCAATTTAACAGATTGATATAATATACTCTGATGTGTCAGGAGAAACGTAACTCCCTATAAACATCGTACAGTAGAAATATCAAATCTGAACGAATTTAAATAAAATTTTGTACACTTAATTTCTAATCAATTTCAAAAAAACGCCATCAAATTTTTGTTGAAAAATATTATTTCTTAGCGGGGTTATTAATTGTTGAATATCGATAACAAAATATTTTTGTTATCAATATGCCGTTACATAAACCTCTCTGTACATTTGCGTAACTGCAACAAACAACATCTGATTTTGGCAAAACTCTATGTCAACAATGCGCCATTTATAGGCAACTAAACTACCAAACGTGAGTTAAATTTATGAACGCAAACAATAGTTGCAACGGTTTTTGTGAGATCACCCCAAAACGTGAAGTGTCGATCTTTCGCAAGAGTGCGCTTAATCCTGACAATGTCCACGGCTTGCTGGGAAATTCCGCGATAAACCTTTAGTACCATATCCTCTCTCTTGTCTCAACGTTTAACTAAGACAGTATCGTCTGCAGAAAATACCATTTTGTTAATGTTTACGTTACTGTTTACGTTGATTGCGTCAACAAACGGCACTTCCGATCGAGCGATTGCAGTAGGTAGATTAGCTCCATATTGGTGACGAAGGTATTTTGTTATCGATATTCACCAATTAATAACTCCGGTAAGAAATTATATTTTTAACGAAATTTGTTTTTTTTCCAGCAATTTATACGGGATTTGTTATGCAAAATTTTATTTTAATTCGTTTAGAGTTGACATTTTTGTTGTACGATGTTTAGGGGATTGTTTTTTTCCTGACACAGTGTAGGTTAGCGTCCAAAATTTTGGATGTGTATGTAAAATAAAAAATGTATGTGAAATCAAAATGAAAAGGAACTAAAAATTGATCTGCAGACAGAAAATTTTTAAAAGTTGCATTAGTATTTATCCGAAGAAGCTACAATACTCGACTGCATTATTTTATATTGTGGCATAAAATGCATTTTTTTCAAGTGTCAATTTCGATTAGTTCTATTAAGATCTTGCTTATGCTGTTTATTGTATGTTTTGTCGTTTTACTGTTGCATATAGTAAATTTATTCTGTTCGCGATTCGTTAGTTGGTGTTCTGTACATTTTAATTCGTGCATTTCTTGCAGTGTTTGCAATTATTTGTGAATAATAATTTAGATTGTAAATTATACAATTGTTTTATCAGCATCGTTTTGTTTACATTATTTGCAGACTTTTGTTATTTTTGTTGATAAGCCCGTTTTGTTTTTGTTATTCGTTTTTGTGCTCTTTGTTTGTAAGCGTTTTGTGCTTTGCCATAGACAACACTGTAAGCTTACATTTGTAATTTTTATTGGTTATTATTTCTAGTATGATATATTCGAATCACTGTAATGCTGCTGCTAATTATTTGTACTTATTTTTTGTGTTTTACTGAGTACTTCAAAGTGATAATAAAATATTTTCATCTGGGTGTTTTATTACATCACAAACAAAAAGTATGGCACTCAATGTAGGCCTACAGTACAACAAACAAGAAATCTGAGCTAATGCTCATGAGACGCGCGATAGCCTATGGCAGTTTCTGTTCGCAGGTAATTTTCGTCTATCTCCATCCATTACGTTGCAATTCACTCTTTTGCAACCAAAAACAGCCAAAAAATCACTAAAAATCAATATTTTAAGGTTCAAAGTCATTCAAGGTCATCGTTGTTGATATTTCTAAGAAGCTCGTCGCCAGTGCTTGTTATGATAAGCAGCATGTCTGTGCCTATGAGCAACCATTTTCACGCTAGACAAGACAACAGCAGATAAATAACCACTTTTTAGAAGGGTACCCCTCTTTGACACCCGCGTGCGCAAGCCTCTTTAAATCTAGAGGATCCTGCCTTGGACTGCTAAAATCTACATTCAAATGATTCAATGCTGAAAATTGCATACTCAGGTTGTCTTTGTCTATCTCCAGCCATTTTGAGCGCAATTTACTCTTGAAATGCGCGTCACAGCCCAAAATCGCGAAAATTCAGGGCTTCAAGTTCATTTAAGATCATAGATGTTGACATTTCCAAAAAGTTCGTTGCCAGTGCTTGTTATGATAAGCAGTATGTCTGTGCCTATCTGCAACCATTTTCACGTTAAACGAGCCAATAGCGGTAGAATGACGTTTTTTTAGGAGGGGTGCCCCTCATTCGCCCTCTCGTTCGTGGGGACCCTTTTTACCCAGTGGCATAAAATTTTGTCACGAAATACTAGAGACACTAGGTTATCATACGGTGAAAACCCGAAGTCTCTGTCTCAACTAATCTTGAAACGGTACCGGATCGTGGCGGACAGACGGACAGAATTATCATAGCTAATACGCGCTATAAAACACGCGTAAAAGACACGCGGCCCTGATTTCAGAAATCTGAGCTCGATATGCGGCTGACATTGTAATTGAAAGATAACACCAATCTTTTTAGAATAACTTGATCTGAACAGTCTACCGCCAGCCTTCCAGCATTTGTCGATTTTATGTGAAATTAACACATTAATTATGCCCGAAGCTATGGATAATCTAATGCATTTTCGGATCGATTTAGCCTTGCATGAGTTGTCATTTCGACGTTAGACCTTCTAGAGCTGTAAAAGTTTTGCATGACATGACATTTCGTGAGCTCAATATTGCAACACGATTAAAAACGCCGTGACTATCGGTTTATTATGAAAATCTAACTTGGTATTAATGTGCCAAATTTGAAATTTAGAGCCTCGTATAGGCCTACTCAGTAATACTAAGGGCGCTTTACAGGCAGTCGATAGGGCCTATCAACAAAAAAATTGCACGCGCGCTTTCGAGTGGTACCGAAATCAACGACTTGGATGACCTTCAACGGCTATTACCGGTACTCACTTCATTACACGCAGAAAACATGCATCATTTGAAGCCCATCAGAAAATGTGAATGAAGACAAACGCACACCATTAGCGGTAGAAATGTAGCTCACAAACGCTTTGAAATTTGAATTATAGGCATTATCAACTTTCTCGTCAACATAATAATGCGAAATATCGCATGACTCCTGTTAATTACAGATTTTACAATACATAATGTCGTCACAAACAGCGGACAACGGCTCGACCGGCAACACTGTGTCATACCGTCATACGTTAGTTTCATTTTCAACCTGCAAGAAGCCCAGCTGTCGGTAGAATAGCCGATCGTACTGGTTGTCAATGATTTTCAAGGTCATCCAAGATCGATGATTTTTATTTCATGTGAAAGCGCGTATACCACTTCTTATTAGTCATTAGTAACATTTGCCGTATTTCTCATCGTTTTCGAGATGCCAATTTTCGTTGAAAAACACACACTTTTTTACTCCATCAATTTAACCCAAGAATTTGAAAATGTTTCTCTTGCACTAGATCGCTGAAGTTTGGCATGATTAGATTTATGACGCAAGGCTAATTATTCGGCTAAAAAGTTTTCCCATTGTACCGTTTCGCCACAATACATCCGTTACAGACGACGGGAGACGAACGGACGACGACGCCGACAGACAACAACCGTACCATAAGCTCGACCGTTACTTAAGGTGCGTTCTCACTGCGCGCGTCATGACGCGCGTTACGCGGCGTGACGCGCGTCAAGCGCGTTAACGCCCGCAGTGAGAACGCATCTTTAAGTACTTTTTGCCAAAAAAAATCACAGTTGATGAATTTCACTCAAGTGTCAAATCCGTGCAGTACAATTAGCAGTCGAGATAACCGGCTGAGGCTATGCAGCGTTTCCATGCAACGCAATGCATGCAAAGGATGCAAGACCTTTGCGTACTTTTTGACGCAGCCGACGCAGGTGCCGACGCAAATAATTAGCGCTATACGCAAGCAAGTACACAAGAAACGCAACGGACGCAACTGGTACAAACTACGCAAATGCAGGCAAGACTACACGCCAGGGTAGAAACAGGCCGGTGGGGCGGGAGAGGGATAGGGGATAAGTTACCCGCGACGTTCGGGGGACCCCACCGTCGCTCACAAATATCAAGTACACCAGAATGCGCCATTTGAAAAAATTATTCGAAAATTTTCTCCAGCTTCCCAGGATGCCTCGCGATAATGTTTCCTCGGGCCGCTGTATGGCTCTCGACGTCCCTGGATAGAAGTAAGTAAGTAAGTAAATGATTTATAAAGCGCCAAAGTCTCAGAAAGAATCAGTAGGGCCTCTAATGGCGTTCTATTGCGTTGGGTGCGTTGCCTCGCCGTTGTCTACGGGATCGGAAGTGTGTTGTTAAGGGTGAAGAAAGTGACGGAGTTCTCGTCGTAAGCGATGCTGTCCAGCTGGTTGTAGCGGCGGCAGTTGACGCCTGTACCGGCGGCTGGGTCGATGTTGCGGAACAGCGCGAAACCCTGACAGAGATTGTCTGCCAGACACTCACGTGCGCACGACAGAGCCGACGGCGACGTGTAGTCCAGATCAGGAGCTTCCAACGTCAGCGCTTTGTTCATGTACACCAGTGACAACGGCTCTATTATACACACGCAGTCGTGGCAACCTTGAACACTACTCAGATCTGAAAATATTGTACTTCCGGATTCGACCGGAAAAAAATAGGGGCGGGACAAAAAACTTTTTTAATTCAATTTTTTATATTATGACGTGTCGTGAGCAACCAATAAAAACACGGTGCACAGTAAACAGGCGACTACGAACGAAAACGAAAGTAAAACTAGGCGACTGCATTACTGCAGCATAAATTGCATAATAGACAAAATGCGAACAGTTTTTTAGTACAACTTTAAAAACAAGTAAAACTGCAAAAAAATATTCTTCAGCATTTAATAACAATTTTAGGAACTCGAGAATTTTCAAATTTTAAGAACGCGAATAGCAACCGAAAAACACTGGAAAATGTTTAGGCCTTATACACGCTTATATCAAACCAACTAAGCTCATTATTTAAATTTTTTGGTATAAGCCTATTGCATTTTTACGCACCAGAAATTGTTCTCGGGTCCAGCACATTCTCATCTGAACAATCGAACATCAACACGTACAACGTAAAATAATTTTCCACTTTCATCGATGTGAACAGAAAATTTAACGTCGTTTCCAATAATTAGTTATAGACCTGCAACTTTCATAAACTGCATCTTAGTTATCGTCGTTTTGCATACATATAGTTCAAAAAATAATCACACAAACCGGGCAGCTGCTACTATTGATGCTTGTCCTGCGAACTGATACGTACGCTAACAGACAGAGACGGATACTGATAACAGACACACTCTCTGATACTAAGGTTCGCTTATAATAGCTTGAAGCGTCGCAACTCGCAAGCCAACAGTGGATAATCGCACATATGCGACGCTGTCTGTTAAGGCGCGTACAGAGCGACGTAACTGAACTGAACTGAACTGAAATGGTTGAATTTTTGACGAACTGACCGATGGGTAAACACGACGAGCGCACTGGTCATTAGCTAACTTGTACGTGCGCTTAGTCACGTAGCCACGGACGCCTACTGTAATGCATTACTACTTGCCCATTGGTCGACTCAGTTCGTCAAAACCTAAACCATGTTAGTTCATTTCAGTTCAGCTACGTCGCTCTGCATGTACGCGCCTTAATGCTGCAATCGTAGAGGCCATTAATTTTGAAAACATTGGGCCTGCTTACACCCACTGTGTGTAGCCTACGATAAAGACAAGCTTTCAAAAAACTGAGAAATAAATCTTAGTCTGGCTTACGAAACTGTCGTCATTTGTTATTTGTTCTAAAAAAGTTGAGAAAAGCCATAATACGACAGAAAAAACCGAAATCAAATGACGTACCAGATGCAGATTCTAAAATCATGATACAGAAAACGCAGACGAAGAAAAAGCCTTTGAAACTCGCGGCCATTTTGAAGTGAGACTCTCCTGAAGTGTTCTGGATAAAGCTCGAAGTCAAACTGATGACAGAAGAAATCCTGCAGCGTCTTATCACCAGGTAGGTGCGAGTCGTTCGAATATTCTTTGTCTTTGTAAGCAGATATAATAGCCATCATTATTATGCATTGATTCAAAAATCGCGTCCGTGCTACTTTACAGCGTTTCTGCAGTCGGTCTCTGTTTTATGTCGCCGTCATTGTTTTCACGCAGAATAGGTATGGAGAAATCAATGCAACATTATGCGTACGTATTAGGCCTAGAGAGCATAGGTATAAATCCTACTGATATCTATAGATTTCCACTAGCAGTGGCCGATTCAGCGGAAAAGGGGAAAAACGCTGCCATAGGCTACCCATGAACTGACTGACTGAATTTTACGGGCGACAGCAGAATGCTTCGCGCGTCTTAGCTATGGTCTGGGCGTATGTCCGTCTGTCCGTCCGTCTGTCACACTGCTGTATTGTATCAAAACGGTGCAAGCTAGGATCATGAAATCTTTACTGTGGTCTGCCCCAAGAACTCTAGTATTTTGTGACGAAATTTCGTGCCGCTGTGTAAGGGAGTTATTCTCGAACGAGGCTCCCCTGTTGAAAGACGTTATTTTGCCGCTATTGGCTCTTCTAGCGTGAAAACAATTGCAGATAGGTAGAGACATGTTGCTTATCATAACAAGCACTGGTCACGGGCTTTTTAGTTTTATTATCATCGATGACCTTGAACGACCTTGAGCCCGAAAAAAAGAAGTTTTGGCGATTTTTTTTTAATTTTTGGCTCCAACGCACATTTCAAGAGTGCGACAAAATGGCTAAAGATAGAAGACGACAATCGGCGTATAAAATTCTTAGCATCAAACGTAGATTTTATAATAAGTTCCGACCTTTTAGGTTCAACGAGGCCTGCGCACGCGAACGTCAAAAAGGGGTATACTTCTCTAAAAAAGTGGTCATTTTATCGATATTGCCTCGTCTAACGTGAAAACAGTTGCAGCTATAGCCTAGACATATCGCTTATATCACAACAAACACTGGTGTCGAGCTTTTTAGCGGTATTGACATTAATGACTTTAAATGATCTTGACTTTTCAAAATAGGGTATTTTGATGTTTTTGCGATTTTCGGTTGCGGTGCACACTTCAAGGGTGAATTGTGATGAAATGGCTGCATATAGACCTAGACCAAGTATGCGAACTGAACCTGTTAAGGCTGCCGCGCGTCTCATGAGCTTGGCTCAAGTTACTTGTTGTTATAGGCCTAGAGCCCCTATTCTAAAATTTTGGATACACCGCCACGGTCGGCTAACGTAAACCGCATATTTCAGTGGCAACTAGAAAGCAGTCGGAGCCCGCACACCTCCGCCAAGGCAATGTTGTTCGCTAGGTGGCAGCACCATCTTCGGTTTTGCAGCGGTTTCCTTTATGCCCCATTGAAAGCAATGGTAACGAAAATTTCAAAGTGATCAAAAATCCAGGATTCCTTCCAGATCACCCCCAAAATTGAATCACTAGTAGCTTTTTGCCATTCCCGACATTCCCAGACAATTTCAGAAAGATCCGTCCCTAACTTTTTGAGTTATCTTGCTAACACAGAGACAGACAGACAGACAAACAAACAAAGTCTGGCAAAAACATAACGTCCTTGGCGGAGGTAAATATAGGCCTCCGACAAACTGGGTCACAAGCTTACAGCAGGCGCGCTTTGGCGTTGCCGCTCCTAACAATTCCAAGATAGTTAAATGATTACGCTATATCGAAACAAGAAGCACAGCTGTCGCTATGATAGCCGACCGTAAGCCTACTGGTTTTCAGTGACCTTGAAGGTCATGAAAGGTCATGTAATTTGAAAGCCAACATGCGGTTTTCTATTAGCGACCTAGGCCCTCTCTCGCACCGTTTAGCCGCAATAGCGCGTATACCAGTATTTTCATTTAATCTGACAGGGCGTATGCCACTTCCTATTAGTGATCAATAGTATTCTTCGCCCTATTGTTCATCTTTCCCGAGATGACCAGTTTTTCGTTGAAAAGCGCAAATTTTTTTCTACCCCCTCCATTCAACCCCCAATTTAAAAATGTTTCTCTTGAACTGCATTCCTCAGTAAATAAAAGGCTAATTGTTCTTGCAAAATGTTTTCGCTTAAGACCTAGGCCTATAAGGAAGGGGGCGGGGTGCTTGGGGAGCTACAAAAAACTTGTCGGTCGCGACGTCTGTAGACGTCCTACAGACGTTGGCAGCAGACGTCTTCGGCCGACGTCCCCAAGACGTCTTCTGGAGTTTACGGTTCTACGTCGTCACGACGTCGGTGCCAGACGTCGTCGGGACCAGTGCATGACGTCTTCACGACGTCACGACGTCGAATTTTTTGGCGTAGGCCTATAAAACAAAAAGAACTAGTTTGTCCTTCTAAAAGGGAATTATAGGTCATTAGGCCTAATAGCCTATGTGCATCGACTTACGTGCAGATTATTCTGACTTGTAAAATGTGAACAGCATTGTAGAGCTAAGCCTTAATGTAGGCCTATAAGTTTCACAAGATAAGGCGACATAGATTGCAGCTAGCCACGTTGCAATGTCGTGCCTCGAACAAATAGATACCGTCTAGGCCTATGCATAGGGCCTGTGGGTATTGTGGTGCAACAGAGTCGGCAATTGAATAATTATTATGCATGTACTTTCTGTTTTATTGTACAATTATGTGCGGTATCACTGACTGTGATCAGTGATCACACCTCAGTGTTTGTCATTTTTAAATTTCTTTTTTTCATACTAAGACTAACTGCTTAATCAACTGTGAAAAGTGGGCCATTCCGCTGTCAGTGATCGCTCACTGCGGCAGCTGACTGCATGCGTCAACAATGGTCCTGCGCTGGTCATTCACGGGACGTCCCAGACACGGACGTCCTGCAGACGTCAGATGCGGCAACTTGCGGGCCGCGACCAAACTGACGAGTGAGATGGTCGGTTTCGTCACACCGACGTCGGTTTGTTGGCGGGATAACGCGTTAATTAGCCACAATAGGCCTACCGTGACAAATTTAGCAAGCAGACGACAGACGACAAACGTACCATAAGTTCGACCGTTACTTAAGTACGATCGACTAAAATCAGTGCCGGTGTGGTATTATAGGACCGCCCCCCTTAAATGTCTTCCCCCGGAGGATCTGTACCGGTACAGATTCTCCCCCCCCCCGGAGGATCGAAACCGGTACAGATCCTCCGGGGGGAGGAATTTTGTCCGGTAAAGAGCCTATTATAGATTCGCCCCCGCCATTACAGACTCTCTCCCCCCATGACAGAGTCTCCCCTTCCATACGCTATGAGTTTGGCCTGCGAAATGAAATAGTTAGGCATACACTCTCTCCTTTTCGAGCATCTGCTAATATTATGTCATCATTATGTCGAACGAAATGTTTAAGGAGCCTACGTAGTAATTATCGCTATTAACAATAAGCAATTAAGAAACACTTGGCATAGCATTATATTCGTTTTTCTACCATTATCACCATCTTCATCATCAGCATCATTATCATCCTTTATATATCATCATCAACAGTCATAGTAACATCAGCATCATAATCCTAGTCAGTATTGTCATGTGCGTCGTTAACAGCGTGGCCTAAGTTGCAGTACAGAGTCACTGAAGCACTTCCACACCAGACACGTCTACGGCGAGTCGGATGATCTTGCGTCGTCGTCCGTGAAGTCGCGTGTCGTTGCAGAAGTTGACGGATGACGTACGTTGATAGCGGTTGATATGGTCGCAGACTGTCAACGTAGTGGACGTCGCCGTCACGCAAAGCAACAGTGACCCAATGCTCGATGTTGTGCAGGATCGCGACCATCGGGCGGCCAATGTCGCACGGAGCAAAGCCAGTAGAACTCTTGAGCTGTAAGCGTCGTCTGCGTTGGTGTTCCTAGGTGCTCGGCCACCATCGTGTTTACGGCATCGATGATTTTATCGTTTAACTTGCTGTGTCGCACCACCTCCCGATCACTTTCCTTAAGGTAAGCCGAGCCACCCAGAAGGGATCGTCGTCGGCTACAGACGGGCTGTGACCACGGCGCGTGCGTTTCTTTCGCGGCGAATCCGTCGACGACTTTACGGCGACGCAGACGGCGAGGAAGGCGGAAATGCGTAACCGTCAGTGGAGGCGAATTTAAGGTCCCGAGAGTTCCAACAGCTTGACCGGCGACGAGGAAAGCGTGGTCAATCGATATACACCTTTGCCGAGTACCTCTGCTACCACGTACGGACCGTCGTAACGCAGATTCAGCTTCCCGCCCTTCCGGGTATCGCGCCGTTTGTTTAACGTAGAACACGATCGCCTACGCCGAAGCTCGGTTTCTGACGCTTGATATCATACTGGCGCTTCTGTTTCACTTGGGCAGCTTCGATGTTGGACTTCGCAGCGGCGCGAGTGGTTTCCAGCAGATCGATGGCGGTGGTGGCGCGTGCCAGTATCGCGGTAGCCACAGCGTCTTCGTCGTCGTACACTGCGTCTTCGTCTTGCTGTCGATCGAACTGTATCTCCGTTGGCAGTTGCGCCTTGACTCCGTACAACCCCGCCGTGTCAAATGTCAAAGTCACCATGCAGTCGCTACTTCTCTGTACTCTGACACCGCAGCCACCGCAGCACGGCTGCATCACATTTCACAGATGCTCATTGCCGTGGGGAGAGTCTGTAACGGGCTGTCATGGGGGAGACTCTGTAATGTGACACCGGCCCCAAATACAATTGTGAGGTCCTACCCCAGCGAGATCTATAGGCAGATTTTCTGGTCAGTAGGTCAGGGAGCGGAGCCACGGCCCTGAAACTGCAACACTTTTGACTTTTAGACGTTCAATGGAAACCGCAAATTTGCCCACTTTTGAAAAAAATTGGAAACGCAAAAATCAGATACAATTTGTGTTGTCTTTGCAAAAGATGACGTTTAGGCCCAATTCGAGCGCACCTGTGTAGGGCTTATGTACGTGTCTTGTAAACGGGGTATTAGGCCTACTAATCTCGAGGGCCGAGAGCCTCCGAGGGGTACAAAATAGGCCTACAGACTTGATCTTGGTTTTCACACAAAGTCTTAAGATTTTCGACATCATCATCATCATCATCATCGACAACCGTGGGCTCAATGCCCGTTGGTGTCTGACGCCATTCTTACTATCGCTGCCCACCGCTGCCTATCTAGGGCAGCGTGGCTTAACTCCTGCAGGGTTGTCCCA
>Ga0209367_1005144_pt1 | contig 18133 bp, 13 predicted proteins | sample WorMetLIZISLAND2_FD_187412 | JGI IMG/M metagenome (GOLD analysis project Ga0209367, IMG submission 187412) | Marine gutless worms symbiont microbial communities from Max Planck institute for Marine Microbiology, Germany - Olavius geniculatus... ... | reverse complement strand
CTATCATAGCCCTAGATTATAATTAGGCACACGGAGAGGCCCATAAGCCCCGCCCACTGACCAGGCTACAGGCCAAAACAGTGGGCGGGGCTTATAGGCCTCTCCGTGTGCCTAAATATAATCTACTTCTGCGGCTTCAATTTTTGGTCTTTTAGGCCTCAACTTGATCCAGGTTTCTGAGCAGTATTGTGGGTGCTCTAGTATGCGCTGCAGTGCTGATGATGCATCACCATGGTGACGACCTTTGATCGTCCATATGACGTCACAGCCAATCGCTGCGTACAGCGCTGCTGCAGCTTAAAAGGTGTGGCTGCAAAATTTTAGAAAAAGTGAAATTTTCTCAAACAGATGACCACTCAGCGACATCTGATCTAGCCCATGTCCTGGCGATGTATGACACGTATCCACATGCAAAACTTCGCGGCCATACGTCGTACCATTTAGAAGTTATTGGCGGATGCAACTGTCAAATATAGCATCGACAACAAAAGTTTTGGTCTAATACATTGAGGCTCAAAACTTTTTGACCGCCCCTCGTAGAAAGCAGTTAGGGTTTAGGATTGCATTACGTTATGCTAGAGAACTGTTTAGTGCTTGTTGAAAAATAGAACGAGTCAAGTTTGTAGTATTGAAGTGTTGTTGTTTTCTTACGTCGCAACTGTTGTGTTCAGATTCTGGTTGGCTATAATTGTGGATCGATTGTTTTGTGGGATATGACAGCAAATGCACTGGAACATACATATCGCACTGCCGAGGTAATTGAATTGATACTGCCTGCTCATGTAGTGCATTGACTGCATTAAAATGGCAGCATCTTAACGTGGAATGTTAAAAGTTAAACTGCAGAGCTTCGATTAAAATTGTGAATGGACCAGTGCACATTTTTGGGCTGACAAAGGTCGGTACGTTTTCTGAAGGCTGGCAAGAAGGTAAAATTAGTGAGTTTCACGTGTGTTATACATTCATTTTTGTGTTAGTTTATTTGTACAGATGGGTTGGACATTTCTGCAGAATTTGAAATACTCGTTTTTATGACTGCTTTCATGTCATTGTTTGCTGAAAGCATTTTGGAGATACATAGATAAAAGACTGAAAATAAGATCTGTTTTCAGACTCGGCGTTCTGCATTCACTACAACGCTGTTGTATTGCGTGTTTTTTCTTGTAGCTGGTGGAGGATCTGGCATTTGATGACGAAGGCTCGGAATTTGTGTGCGCTCATGCCGATGGCAGCTACGTCGTGTGGACAACTGATGACCCAGAGCGTCCCAAGCAGACCCCGTTCTCACCTTATGGTCACTTGATATCTAATTTTTTTATGCATGCTTCTAGATGTATTAATAGAATATATTAAGGTTGTGAGGTTATTATCTAATGTTGACAGAAAACTGTAAAAATTTCTTGATGTGTCATCAAAGTGATGGCTGAACACTAGCAATGGTACCCATGCATAGTTGCATACTTTGCGATTGAAGTTCTGTATTTCCTTCTGTAGATGTTCTTCAGTTACAAGTTTGAACTATTTAGTCACCTTTCTGATTGTTTTTGTATTTCGGTAGCCATATTAAAATTGTCTGTATAGACTGTGTTCCAAAAAAACGTCACACTTTGTCATTTCCATATTTTTTGTCAAAAAATATAAACTGACTTTCAAAATTCTTTCACTGACACACTCCATCGACAATTGGCAATAAGATGGTTACTTAATATCCCACCACATCTCCACTGTGTCTCTACACTACCTTGTGAAATATGAGTGTAAGAAAAACTAACAGTAATAGGCAACAGGCATATTGGTAAACGAACAAGACAGTTCAGACAGTAAATGATCTGTACAATGCTGTACTGCTAGAATGATTTCTTTGGATAACTGACATGTTGAACGATGTGTTTATTTCTGGTTTTCCTGAGTTAGTGGGCTTATACCAGTTCATCCACAGTTTTTATGTTGTCTTCAGATACACGTGCATTTCAGTTAGCAGCTCTTATGCTTTTGGTCGGTGCTTCTGGTTTTCCGAATCTTTAGTTCAGTTGTCAGTCCTTCTTTTTTTACAGTTTGCCTGCAACAATTCTGTCAGTGTTTTCTGCAAACCGTATTTTTTGGAAATGGTAAAAGTTCTTAACCACTGCCTTGTTTTCATTGCTAAATGGCATTTTACATTACTGGTATTACGTCGCTGCATCAAAAGCATTATTCTTAATGTCGTTTTTCTGTTTTTGTCTACAAACATTAGAAATGCGTAGAAAAACTAAACGTAAACTAGAAATTTGGGGCAAAGCCCAACGTAAGTCCGCCCGGCGCCCTAAGTCCGACTGGGGGAAGTTAGGGGGGGGGCAAAATTTCCCCGGCATCAAAGTCACGTGGCCCGAACTCAAATGCATTGGTATACGCCGAATGCGCATTGTCGACTTAGGGTAGGTCAACATGAGCACTTATAACTTTGTTCGTAGTGGACCGAATTTCACAAAAAAATTTTTTGTTCAACGCCCAAAAGATAGTTTTTGTCAACGCCGTTTAGATTTTGTCACTATCTTCATCGGTTGCAGAGATATTTGCGCTCAAACTCGAAAGTTGTCCTAAATCTCGCCAATTTTTGCACGTTTTTTGCCCTCCCAAATTTTAAGGGGGGCGATGCCCCCAAAATTTGTACTTGCGTTAACACCCCCACCTAGAGGCACGTCAAATGCCAAAATTTCGTCGGGTTGCACCCCCTAACTCCGAAGTTATAAGCGCTCATTTATTGCATTTTAAGCCAATTTTTGACCCCCCTTTGAAAAAAGTTGTAAGGGGGGCTCCCGTCCCCGGTGGGGGGTACGCTACTAAGACTTAGTCATTCTCTAGCGCGTGTAAACATTTGGGGGCGCAGCACCCCCTAGGGACCGAAATATGTTTTTTTCCGAAAAATGCGCTTAGGGTACTTCAACATGAGCGCCTATAACTTTGTTCGTAGTGGACAGAATTTCACAAATTTTTTTTTGTTCGACACCGAAAGGATCGTACTTGTCAACGCCGTTTAGATTGTGTCGCTATCTTCATCGGTTTCAGAGATATTCGCGGTCAAACTCAAAAGTTGTCGTAAAACGTACTAAATTTTGGACGTTTTTTGTTCTCCCAAATTTTAAGGGGGGCGGTGCCCCCAAATTTCGTACGTGCGTTAACACCACAACCCAGGGACGCGTCAAGTGCCAAAGTTTCGTCAGGCTACACCCCTTAACTCCGGAGTTATAAGCGCTCATTTTTTGCATTTTAAGCCAATTTTTGACCCCCCTTTGAAAAAAGTTGTAAGGGGGGCCGCCGTCCCCGTTGGGGGGTGCGCTACTAAGACTTGGTCATTCTCTAGCGCGTGTAAAAATTTGGGGGCGCAGCACCCCCTAGGGGCCGAAATATGTTCTTCCGAAATATGCGCTTTGGGTTGGTACGATTCAACATCGAGATCTCCAAGGTCACTGGACCAAACTTCACCGGACTTGTTTCCCCTAACGCAGGAGGAATCGCGGTAGACGGAATAAAAATCCGATTTTGAATATCTTCATCCGTTTCGGAGATATTCGCCGCCGAACTTCGAAGTCGTCCGAAATCGGGCCAAATTTTGCATGTTTTTGGCCCCTGAAATTTTTTTGGGGTGCGCTCCCCAAAATTTTGGACCGGCATTATAAAGTAGTGCCTAATTCTGACCATCGTGCAAAACTTCACGCCGGTCGGCCCACGCATCTCGGAGATCTCGCGAGGAAGAAAAAAAAACATCATGGGTAAAACTTAAGTCCTTCCGAAAATTATCGTTTTCGGGCGGACTAACTAGAAATTTGGGGCAAAGCCCAACGTGAGTCCGCCCGGCGCCCTAACTCCGATTGGGGGACAATTTAGGGGGCTCACATTCCTCTCGTAGCAAAGTCACGTGGCCAAAACTCGTACGCATTAGAATACGCACAACGTGCAGTGTCGACCTAGGGTAGGTAGACATTAGCCAACTAAACGTTGTCCTTAGTGGATCAAAGTTCACCAAATTTCTTTTGTTCAACGCGCGAGTGATGGCAGTTGATAACGCCGTTTACCGCTTGTCGATATCTCCATCCGTTCCAGAGATATTCGCGCTCAAATTTGAAAGTTGTAATAAATCGCGCCAAATTTTGGTCGTTTTTCGCTATTCCAAATTTTAAGGAGGCGGTGCCCCCCCAAAAAAAATTTGTACGCACGTTATCAGCCCCACTTCGCTCTACATCACATGGCAAAGTTTAGTTAGGCTGCTCCATTTCGCTTTAAAGTTATAGTGGCTAATTCGCTACAATTAAGGCCAATTTTGGACCCCCTTTGAAAAAATTGTAAGGGGGACCCAGGTCCCCGCAGGGGGGAGCGCTAGCAAGACTTGATCATTCTATGGCGTGTGTAAAAATTTTGGGACGCAGCACCGCCTAGAGGCCGAAATATGGTATTTTGAAAAAGTCGTTTTGGATGGGTACGATCTCACCGCTTAATCTCCGTGATTAGTGGACCAATGTTCACCCAACTTTCATCACCCAACGTAGGAGGAATCGCAGTGGAAAACCTCCTAGTCCGATTTTGAATACCTGCATCCGTTCCGGAGATATTCGCCGCCGAACTTTAAAGTCGTCCGAAATCGGGCCAAATTTTGCATGTTTTTGGACCTTAAATTTTTTTGGGGAAAGTGCCCCAAAATTTTAGACCGGCATTATAAACTACGGCCTAGTACTGACCACCGTGCAAAATTTTTTGCGCCGATCGGCCGACGCATCTCGGAGATCCTACGATTGAAATAAAAATTTTTTTAAAAAACATCTGCGGTAAAACTTAAGTCCTTCCGAGAACTATCTTTTCCAGGCGGACTAATAAACACAAACAAAATATTCACAAACAATATCACAAACACAAAACACAAGTCTAAAAACCCGGCCTTCATGTACAATCCGGTCAGGAAAAAATCAGGCCTACTCCACAGCTTCTGAGACCCGCATGAGAAGAAACATATCAAAAAATGAAGTGGCTCCAACTGAAAACAACAATAAACCTACAATATTACTGATCCCTTGCGTGAACAAATCAACAGTAACAGGAATTGAAAACTAGTTGTTAATAAATGCAAAAATAATATACGAAATGAAAACATAATATAATAAATTGATCAAGTGATAATCAGTATTGTATGTGTGATTATCACAACAAAAAATAATTTAATTACAATAATGCCGGTCGAGGAATGAATTCTCTGAATGCAGTTCAATATGTACACTCCACAAAGTACAAAAATAAGAAACCAGGTTGAAGAAAAATTATGTAAGTGGCCGTCCATTCTTTAGCCCAATATCCTATGCGGCCGTCCAGTACGTGTCGTGGGCAAAGCAACCCAATGACATGGTTTTCTTATATCTATTTTTATTGAACTCAGGAGCCAGTGAAGGTCACAGAGACGAACGGAAAAGATGCGCAGTGTGGTCTATTGAGTGGCCTGTAAGTGTTGGCTTGCTGCTGTTGTCAAAGATTGTTAAACTTCTCAGTGGACCTTTACAACTGAGCTATTTACCAACTAAACTGGAGTGCATTACTCTTTTGCATATTATCAGTATAACCGTACAAAATCGGCAGATAATTGGCACAAGCTTGTAAGTGGCCGACGTTGAATCACATAAATTACATAAATTACATAAATTCACGATCAGCTGCATCCAACTTTCAGAAGATCGATCAATATCGATTATCGCAGCATGTCCGATACGATAAGTAATAATAATGCTCACAATAATTAGGGTTAAAAACGACATTTGTCAGTTCACGACAGCGTGGCAACATACAGCACCTTATCATATCACTTAAACACCGTCTACACGATAAAGCAAACTCGACGAGCTGTCTTTGTCGTGTAAATGAGGTTTAATACATAACACTGGGAGCGTCCATCCCCTCTCAACCCCAACAAGTAACCTTCCCCAAGCGACACCAAGCTCTCATCCTTCCCCCTTCCCTCCTTCTTCCTTCCCCCTGCTTTTCCACACTCCTTTTCCTCCTTTAGAATTAAGTACAGGTTCTGGGGAGCGCTGTAAGCTCCCTGGCGGGGTTCAGAAAGCAAACCCATTTCATATGCATTTTGGGCTCTAAAAACGCATCTCACGGCAGCACTTTAAGTCATTTATGTGCAATGCAAAAGTCTGTTTTCGTTGAGAAAAAATCCCTCCTCCATCAGTTTAACTTTCCTCAGCTACTATTTCCGGGAAGCATTGTGGAGTGGACGCCGTTGTTAAGTCGACAAGTAACAGTACTGTCTGTTGTTGAACTCAGTTGGTGGAATTCAGTAATGGCAGTCAGTTGTTGTTAAATGAACGAGTGAGCAGTTTTACTCATGCATGACTCTCTTCTTGTCATCACCGCCGCTAGCTAGCTCAATTTGATTCATCACTCGCATCGCTGCGTCGGGAATTCGCGTTCCTGTAAGTAAGCAAGCAATTAAACAAGTAAGAAAGTAAGTAAGTAAGTAAATGCGTGATCAATTTGTGAAGGGCGTCAACATCCAAAGAGCCCTGAAAAAAAGATGTCTTTAAAGACGGAGGTAGTGTAAAAAGAATCACGCCATATGAAATTGTTTGGTGCGACGGCACTACCAACTGATGCTAGCAATAATATCTCTGATGTAACAACATCCGTCTACTGTTATTCTTATATTCTTATTCTTATAATGCTGAAGCCTATCTCCAGTGATATTCCAGTAACTGAAACTCAGACTGATACTGAAATGATTGATTTCAGTAAAACTCATACTAAAACTAAAACTGAAAAGATTTTCAATACTGATACTATATAGATATAGAAATGATCACGAAAAAACTTTACTGAAACTGTAATAGAAATGATTTTGAAAACTGATAATTTTTCCAGCGTGCTTCACTTGTTTACTTATTTACTGGCACTAGTGGCAGTTTCCAGCTTTTGGCATTTTTCAACCAAATTCTAGCTTCATGGCCTCACAGCTCTGTGACCGCAGGGTCAATGCTCATCTCCATTTCCTGCCCTGAACTGGCAGCAAACTGCAGACACCGCTCAGTTATAATGGAAGCCACAACTCAGATATATCGTCTTTAACCGCTCAGCAATTAAGCCAGTGCGGAATAATACAGCTTTGTGACACTGGGACGTGTTTGAACAACTTGCCCAGGGTTGCTACATCACAGCAGAATGGCTAGGAGTCGAACCCGTGACCCAGCTAGGCTACTGTGAGTGTAGGTGTTCATGCATTTAACACGGTTTCCATGCCTAAAGAAAAGTCCTGACAAGTCCTAATTTCTTTCTCTTGATTTTCCATGGGCTAAAAAATCCGGAAAAATCAAAGTTTTGGATAATTGATGAATTTAATGCTAGTAGGCTAGAAGTTTGACGAATTAATGTTGATAATTAAGTTGTCAGTTCTGTTGATAAACTTTAACTGAAATGATGTAAATACTGATACTGAAACTGAACTAAAATAATTTCAAAAAAACTTTATAGAAACTATAACTGAAAAAATTTCAGATACTGTATTGAAACTTATACTTAATGATTTAGCTCTAATGGTAAAAAGTTCAATTATTTTTTCAAGAATAAGCTTACCAAGTTGGCAAATTTAATGCAGCTTAGAAGTATACTCATGTTTTGTCTAGAGGATTGAGGGAGACAACTTCCTGGGCCCCTGTTGTCTAAGCCATTGATAATAATATCATCAAAGGTCATTTAATTGCAAATTTCTAACAACAAATTCAGGACAAAATATACTGGTAAAAAGTTTTTAAAATAAGTCAATATTTGATGCCATCGTGACAAAAAAATCAGGAGATTACTTCTTACTGAGCCACTTCAGTAACTTCTAAAAGTTATTTCAATATCACTGCGGTAAATTAATTATCAACAAAAGAACTCAAGTTTATGAATCGCGATCATTATGACACAGACTGAGTGCGACCGACCAGGTCCAAAAACCTCTGAGACGCCAGCTTTGTACAGGAAGTCGTAATCTTGTGGTGGTATAACGCCCCCGGCAACCACCAGAATGTCGCTAAAACATGCACAAAATACCAGAAAATAGTACGAAATACGCACAAAGATATAAAGGTTTCTAGTCAGTAACGAGAACGAAAGCATAAAATAGTTACCATAGGCCTACTGCACGTAATAATACCAGCAATGCACAAACTTACTTATTTTGAGTTTTGACTGGAAATCCGCTTTAAAATTTCTTAGTTTGGTGGCTTGGTAGCATAACAGTTAGAACGTCAGACGTGTCGATCAAAACAACTCAGCCTTCCATCCCTCCGGGGCAAAAAATCGTCTGCCTGGCTAGGATTAAGACAGGGCGCGTTCACCTGTGTCAGACGGCAGGTAACACTGTGATCTCATATGGCAGATGATGCTCCGTATAGCTTCAAAATGGGTTGCCATGAAAAGCGATACACAAATTTTTTGCCTTATTGATATCAGCGTTGTCAATCACATCAAATCAGGCTTAACTAGTTTCTGCAAAGGGTTTTTTTTATTTTCGCGTCATTTCCTTGACATTTCTGACATTCAGCGACCTTGATCATTGACTTTTGGAGCACACAACCAAAGTCAACCAGATAGCAACAGTACGGACCTTTAACCACATGACATATTATTTGAATACATTTTAGCAGTTCATTTAATTATGCCCATATCGAGTACTAGATATTTTATATTTTACTTTTTATTTCCTTGACGTTGTGTGTTTTTTATCTGACAGTATTGCTTACATGTTTCAGAGCAATATTTCTCTGGCTGCATTCAAAAGATCTGTCACAGCTGAAGTCTAACGTGCAACGCTTGTACGCGTGACAGCAGGAACTGCTATAGCGCGTCTTAGCCATCGCAATTCTGTCTGTCTGTCTGTCCGTCACACGGGTGGATCAGTCAAAAACGGTGCAAGCCAGAATCACCAAATCTTCATGGTCGGCTGCCTGGAAGACTCTAGTTTTCAGGTTTTACTGGTCTATCTGCAGTAATTTCTGCACAATTCGCTCTTGAAATGTGTGTTGCAGTCCGAAATCGAGAAAAAGTCAATTAAAACCCTATTTTAGCGTTCAAGGTCATCCAAGGTCATTGATTTCAGTGCCAATCGAAAACCAGTGTACGACTTCTATTAGTGATTAATAGTAATCTCTAGACCCTATCTCGCACTGTTTCTGAGATATGGCGACTTATTGGCTGAAAATTGCAAATTTTTCCCATCCCCTCTCATTTAGCGCCCCTGCTGGGGGTGAATACCCCTTTCAAATTTATGGAAAAGCTTTACAAATTCTGAAACTAGAGTATTCCAGGCAGCCGAAAGTGAAGCTTTGGTGATTCTAGCTTGCACCGTTTTTACGCGCGAGAATAGCCAGCTATAGCGCATATTAGCTACGGTAATTCTGTCTGTCTGTCTGTCCGTCCGTCACGACCCGGTACCGTTTCAAAACCAATAGAGATAGAGACTTCGGGTTTTCATTATATAATAGCTTAGTGTCTCTAGTATTTCGTGACAAAATTTCATGCCACTGGGTGAAAGGGGTCCCCACGAACGAGGGGGCGAAAGAGGGGCACCACTCTTAAAAGACATTATTCTACCGCTATTGGCTCGTCTAACGTGAAAATGGTTGCAGATAGGCACAGACATGTTGCTTATCATAACAAGCACTGGCAACGAGCTTCTTAGAAATGTAAACATCGATGACCTTGAATGACCTTGAACTCCCAAAATAGGGGGTTTTAATGAATTTTTTGCGATTCTGGGCTGCGACACGCATTTCAGTGAATTGCGGCGAAATGGCTGGAGATAGACCAAGACAACCTGCATACGAAATTTTCAGCGTTAAATGTAGATTTCAGCAGTCCAAGTTCGGACCCTCTAGATTCAAAGAGGCCTGCGCACAAAAGTGTCAAATGGAGGTACTCTTCTAAAAATGTTAATTTATCCGCTGTTGTCTTATCTAGCGTGAAAACGGTTGCAGATAGGCACAGACATGCTGCTTATCATAACAGCACTGGCGACAAACTTCTTAGAAACGTCAACATCGATGACCTTGAATGACCTTGAACCCCAAAAATATTAATTTTAAGTGATTTTTTGGCGATTTTTAGCTGCAAAAAAGTGCAAGTGCATCTTATTGCAAATTGTCCACAGAGTGTGCCCGTGAAAAAATTTTAAAAATCGGTCATTAATTGGCAAAGATATGGAGAAAAGTAAAGTGGCACCTTTTTTATTGGCCTACAGTGTAGCAGAACTCTCGAGAGTCTCGAAAGCGTTAACGTCTTGGCCAGTGTCTCGGAAATTGCAACGTCTCGTCTCAGTCTCGGCTCAGAAGGTCTCGTGCACATCCTTGGATAGCAACAGTACGGACCTTTAACCAACTGGGCCAGTATGCTAGCAGTCCTGGTCACAGGCCCCATACTGTTATGCTAATGGTGACCGTGATCGTGGTCGATATTCATCCTGCCTTCCCACAGAGTGATGAGTTGGTCCTAAACCAAGGCGCACATGCGGCCGCAGCCTAAGTGTTGAACCAACAAAGATCGTTCAGTGAACGTACGGCCTGCCGAGAGTCTTGAGCTGTGCAATGAGTTCAGGCACGAGAGTTTTGTGTCCAGCAGCCAATGAGCTGACGCCGACGACGTGGACATCAGAGTCTACGGCTTGCTGTGCCGCTTCCTTCGGAGTCTGGCGTCAAACAGAAATACAATGTCATGCTACAATACTGTAGTTTAAACGTGTGCTTAAAAACTGACCAGGTTCCACAAAAAAGGTATTGTATCTAAATTTTCTAACAAAACGTCTTTACTAAAAAAATTCTTCAAAAAGTTAGTTAAATATTTATCTAATAACAGAATGAATTACTGCAAGCAATGTGCACGTTATATATATTTGTTCATTTTCATGGCTGTGATTTTCAGTTAGCAATGAAGAATGCTTAAGATCTGAGGCGTGTTTCGCACTTTTTATTTCTCTGAAAATCTCTGAGATTCTCTAAGAATATCTGAGATACTGCGTAGAATTCGCGTTTCGCACCTGCCTTTTTTCTGAGACTCTCAGTTTCTCTGAGAATCTCAGAGAAATAAAAAGTGCGAAACGCGCCTCTGGCTACACTTAAGGCAAACTGTGTTTGAAAGTTGGTTGCAGTTATGGCATATCATACGCAATGTTAAGAGCTAGTTAAGACTCACAGCAAATAGAGGTCCTATGTCGACGTCAAAGCCCATGTCAGCAAACCCGGTTGCAATCACCTTGCCTCCACGGTCATGTCCATCTTGACCGACCTTTGCTACCAAGATACGTGGCCGACGACCCTCGTTTGCTACAAATTCCTAGCCACACGTTGCAAACAGACCCTGTTGGATAATTTCGTCCGTGGCCAAAGGTAATAAGGGAATCATTATTACTATACAGTTATTTAATAGTAAATGTGTTCCTGTATTGCTTTATGCACTTGAAGCCTGCTCGCTTAGTAAGTCGGATTTGGGTTCAATTGACTTTGCATTAATTAGGTTCTTTATGAAATTATTTAGTACAAATAACATTGAAACTGTTAACTGTACGTTGTCTTAGGTAATAGATAGATCGATAAAGTTTGAACTGAGTTTCAAGCTTTTTGCTCGTTAGTTAAGGCTTTCATCTATTTGTGTTATCCTACTGCCACTCTGTCTTACCGTCCGCTGTGTTGTTAATTATGTTTGTGCTGTTTTTTTTCTTCTTTTTTATGTGCTACCATTTCATGGTAAATAAAGTTGAATATATTACCTCTGGCCGAAAACGAAATTGTTTTCGTTTGTCTGTTTTTTTCCCACTTTTACTCTTTATAGTACTGACAAGCGGACAGGTTGCTATGCTCTCTGTCCGCTTGATCTTTGGCATATTATCGGCCTGCGGCCTCCATTTTCAGTCCTTCAGGCTGCGGCCTCAATTTCGGCCTGCAGCCTCAATTTTTGCTCTTCGGGCATCATCTCAACCTGCGGCCTTGATATGCAGCGCTGCAGCATAGCACAGCGTTGCACTCAGGGCTTGCCATTTGAAAAAATCAATCGCGTCATGCAAGACAGGCGATCGATAGGCGATCTATCATGACTGGATTTGAATATCACTGCAAACGATAAGACTGAGGCCCACTTACGTCACCCGTCACGCTTATTGGTCACTTACACCAATGCAGACGATTCAGTGCTTATTTTATACATCCCTGCACAAAATAATACCAACTTCCCTAAAGACAATAATGTTAAAAACAAAAACAAATTGACTTGGCAAAGTCTGGCATCGCATGCATATGCACTGCATATAGCACCCTGTGTTTTAGTGGTTGGAAATTGGGAATGAGTACGTTAAAGCAAAGAGGCTCGAGGCTTGGTGATGGCAGCGAGTAATAGATTTATAGGGACTTCCAATAGGCTGTGTATCTAACTACAACGCTAGCTGAAATGAGACGTCAGTCATTTCATTTCAGTTCTGTTCTGTCGCTAAGTACGCGCTTTATGACGCGTCTTCCGTAATAGGGTGGGTAGTAAAAAAATTATTAAACTTAGTTCGGAAATGCTACTTATATTGCCCACTCGTCCTGAAGTTTGCTTCTTAACTTAGCTACTGTACGATGCATGAGAATGAGTGATCGCAAATTCGCGCCACTACGGCGATTGAAAATCACTCAGCACAACAGCAAGTAGGCAATTAAAAAATCAATTGCCTGGCGGACGTTTAGGCCATCAATTCAAGCGATCGACCGACTGATCGCCTCAAACGGCAAGCCCTGGTTGCACTATGCTGTAGCGTCGATAATGATGCTGACGATGCGTCACCATGGTGACGACGTCTATAATGACGTCACAGCTCTGCCGCGGCTTAAAAAGTGTGGCTGCAAAATTATAGAAAATTAATATGAAATTTTCTGAAAAGTATGACACCTCAGCGAAATCTCACCTAGCCCATGTGTAGGCCACGTACGACACAAATCTGCGTGCAAAATTTCGCGGCCATATAGACATAAGTACAATGACAACATAAAAGTAAAAAATAACATAAAAAGCAAAAATAACATAAAAAGCAAGAAAACATAAACCTGTAAACACAAAAAAACAAATGCATAAAGTAAGTTTAGGCTAAAATAATTAAGAGACTTGGAGAGATCAGTTCTTTTTATAATGCAACGAAACTTGGATCATAAACTAGAATAAATGTTTTAAAGTTCCAAATACTGAGGATACGTTCAGTGAAATAATTAGCATGTACACCAGCAGCTATCAAACGACGTTCAAGAAGCCTGAACTTGGAGTTCAGACCTCAACGCGTCTTGCTACGGCGGTGAGTTCGTCGGTGTCTCCGTACTCGGTCTTGTAAGCACCTGAGACCAGACGTCCCGTGGCCACGTGTCGACCGAAGACGGTCTCCATAGCAGCCGTGATCTCACCAACTGTAGCACGTGCACGCGCTGCGTCGATCGACAGAGACAGCAGGTTGCCAGCGCCAGTCTTACAACACTCCGTGATCTCCGACAAACAGTGCTGCAGCTATAAAAATAAATGAACAAATGAATAAATGAATATACGAATCATATCATTCTACATTGAATAAGTTGTGCTACAGTTGCAGTTTTACAGCACTCACCAGCCTCTGCCAGACAATGCTCAGGCTGCATGCAGGCAGTGATTATTCAAGTGTAAATTTCGTGGCCCAGAATCTCAGCATAGCCCTAGTTGCAGACTGTCAATTTGAGAAGGTGTCTGGTCAAATACAGATACGGCCAAATTCTTAAAGCTGAAATAAAGTCCATCCCCATTGTACAACAAGTAACAAAGTCAATAAGTTAAGAAGGTATGTAGGTTAAGTAAGCAAGCATTTTACATAACACATTAATGGCAGATAATATCAAACATGCTCAGTATGCTAGCAAAATGTACAAACATCAGCAAAAAAACCTTGGTGTTGTCACGTGTTTGCTTGATGTTGTTGATACGAGCAACTTGCTGTTCACGGACTCTACTGTTGTCAATCTCTAGAACATCCACCTGCTCCTGAACGTTAAGCCGATACTTGTTCACTCCAACAATTGTCTCTGCATGCCAACAACAACAACAACAACTACTACTACTGCTGCTGCTTCTGAATGCCAGCAACTCGTGCATGAGACCATAATTAGGCTACCACAGTTTGTAGCAGGCCGTCATTATACTGATCTCAACACTGTGCGGCACAACCTGTCAATCTATGAACAGGCAATATTAGACATGTTAGTCAAGCATTGAATATTAAATAGTTGAATTAAGTTTGCATTATCTGAAACAGCGTGTTAATGAAGTTTCACTATGTAGTTGTAATAATAGGCCACCTGTTTAAAACTACTGCAAAATAACCAAATTATCATAAAATGTTGAAAAACCAAAGCGTGAACATAGGGAAGAGTAATGGGTGCAATAATTTACAGCACAAAAAAATAAAAGACCAAAATCATCAGATGTCAGAAATCTCCAGAAATTAATGCATATCACAGTATCACACCTCACACGGTAGTTGAGTGTTGTAAGGACGACCTTCAAAGTCTATGGGAAACGGCAAACTTTGACTCTCAGCCAACTAAAAACCCCTAACCGATCGTCACCAAATTTAAATGGCATGATTATGTCGTGGACGCCTACCACCAAAAAAATTTGTGCTCAATCTGCCCAGGGGTTTTTGCTCCCCATACAGGTGAAATATACATCCCTCCTGTTCGAAATTTACTACACTTTTTTTGGTTCTTAAACTCGCCTACAGGCGAGTCCGTTAGACCGATTTTTATGCTTAATACGTCAAATGACGTGGTTCTGTGCAAGGAAGTGCCCTGTTGTTGTCATAAAGTAACAAGAAATTTGAGCTAATGCTCACGAGACGCGTGAAAGCCTATAGCAGTTCCGGTTCAGTAGTTTAGCTGAAAATTGCGGTGTTTACGCTAAGCTAATATACAAATACCAAATTCTCTATCTGGACTGCATAACAATAGTTCCATGGCTTTAGACTATGTTAGTGATTATCAACTAAAGTCAGCTTGTAAGGACGCCATATGCACAGCCTCATCTAAGGTTACCCAAATGATTTTTGCTGTTTCAAGAGGACTGGTATCATCACATCGTCCTTACACTCAGTTGTAAACTGGTAAGTTTTTTACATATATATCTCATACCAATGTTAACTTACTACTGGCAGACCACAAACTGGTCTCAGATACTCAGTACTGAGTACACCAGGTACAAGGCACAGCAAAAACTTTGCCTGTAAAAGTGTACAATAATCATTGTATGTTAAAGAAATATTTCTTCAAATAATACATCCACAGAGCAGACTGAACAGAAAGTAATAAAGTCATCGACTCGAGTGCGAGCTGAGCTAACTGACCACTGCCGCTGTCAATTCTGGCCTGTCGTCTCGCTGCACATTCCTCAATCCTGAGCTTCGGCATCCCAGCAGCCACTGCCTTCGCCATACCTCCCATCTCCTCCACCTACCAACGCAATACAATACCATACATCACATTAGTGACAAAGAATACTTAATACAACATACCTCAATGACAAGGGAAGGTTCTTTGCCTAATGCCCCTTTCCAAAGATATGCCCTTAGCTAAGCCTCGCACGATGTGTACAAATTCTCAACTTCATGCTTTTTGCATCTGCTAGTAAACTCATGTTAATAAAAACAGATTAAATTAAATCTTGCTACTAAAGAGAAAATAATTGCACCTCCTTGATAAGTTTAAGAGCAGCATCGTAGATGTCATTGGTAAGACATTCCATCATATAGGAGCCGCCCCATGGATCAGCAACCTACCAAAATCACAACGTAACAATGGCAAGATTATCGCTATTGTAATCATCATCTAACCTCTGCGCAGAGAAATTCCACACGGCTAAACAGTTCTCATGCAGGCACATAGCCGTCCACGCCACTGGTCAATTGTTTTGTCAATGACATGTTGCTCCCCACCGTGGTCAGCCACCTTGCAGTGGTGGTGGGGCTTTGCACCGATGACCTGAAAGATTTCTAAAATCTGTAGGTGAGGAGCCAACTAAGAGCTGACCAAACTCGTGTAGGCAGATTGCTACACGTTAACAGTGCTCTTGTGCTGGTTTTGGCTTCACAGCCGACTACAGCTTTATAGCCGTCTACTTACGGCTTTATAGCCGTCTATTTACGGCTTCACAGCCGTCTACGGCTTTATAGCCGCTACCTGTAACCTTGTGGTTACATTCGGGGATGCGCATTGGGCCGAGCTGATACAGCCTCAGCGCTGGGCAGGTGTAAGAGCCTGTCCACCCCAGAGGTAAGGTAAGGTAAGGTAAGGTAAGGACATGTTGCTACAGACCTGACCATGCAGCAATCAGAACCACTTCAGATTAGCGTGGGCGACTATGGGCAACACTTAAACGTTTGCTCTGAAAATAGCAACAGGCTTTTCAAATAATTATGTGCTTGTTTCAACTTCCCTGGTGTATGTTGTGCCAAAAGCCGACAAAATTGGACACCATCTGACAAAGATATCTGTATTAAAACAGAAATGTGACGTTTTATGAGACACAATGTAGTTATCGTACCTTTGGTATGCCGGATTCTTCCTGCAGAATAATCTGCGTGTTGCGTGCAATTCTGGCACTGAACGTGGTAGGAAGCCCGAGCGCCTCATCGAATGAGTTTGTATGCAGCGACTGTGTGCCACCAAACACTGCTGCCATCGCTTCTACAGCTGTGCGGATTATGTTATTGTACGGATCCTGCACAACCAGGCACGTTCAATCACTGCCTAAAACGTGTAAAATTATCTTTGACAGAACTTCATCAAATTTCCACCAACTTTAATAATTTCTGGCACAACAATGGCAAAGTGGACAAAAATTTTCTGAGACATATGAGAATGTATCGAGTTTTGTTGAGTTTGCAGCGGCTGCACATTACATACGTCGGACAATTTTTGCTTTCTCTGTCAAAGGTAAAAGAAAAGGCAAAGATCGTCAATTTGTATAGCGCATCGTCGCCTCTAATGCGCTTTCGTCACTGACCAGAGCCGCCGGCCACCCAGCCGCCGCGTGCAGCCTGCAGACACAGGCTAGCGCAGCGGCCAGGCCAGGCAGCCCCAGTCAGCTGTAACAAGATCCCCACCTTCCGTAACCCATATAATGGGTTACTGAGTTACTACTCATTTAACCGACCCCATAGGGATGGCAGGCTGAGTTGGCCTTGTTGGTTGACTGACAGCAAACGCTTTACCCACATAGTGGTCACACGGCCATCCATCAGTCTAGCACAGGATAGGAAAAGTTCACTGGCTAGGACCAACGTTCTAACCACTATGCTATGCCACCAACTGTCCCGTATTTTATCTCACTTATTCACCCAAACCCTCTGACAAAATTTTCTGAGGTGCACTCATTTTGCATGAATGCAACCACGTCCCTCCTGGCTGGTATGCCCATAAACTCGAATGAAGAGTCAACCTAAACGACCTAAAAACAATGACAATGAACACAGTATTGTCAACAATGGGCCTAACTTGACAACAAAAGTTGAGCAGCAACACCAATACAGCAGAAGTGTTCTTCTAGACCTGCTCAGTAAGTGACCAGCCGGAGGTCTGACAGTGACAACGGAGTGTCAATGAATTGTCTTTCTGTGGGTCAAAATGCTCCTTCAACAAGTGCGCCCACAGACGCCTTGCAGCGCGCAGCTTCCCTATTTCCTGCACCCAACATCCATCTTATTATTCACCTTATTATTCTTGTGGCTTAGTGGCATAACAATATGGCATCAGACTTATAATCAAGAGGTTGTGGGTTTGACTTTTTGTTTTATGATTAAGAGGTTTTGTGGGTTGTCAAGTGGCTGTAAAATGGTTACTGGTAGCAAACAGGTAAACCGTCTAGGTATTTAACTAGATGCCCAGTTCAACTCAGCTTTTCATCCATCTCTCCACAGCAGGCAAATTGAGTATCAGACTGGCTAGCTGAAATTAACGCACGCCACATTCACCTGTGACAAGCCATCTCGGCAAAGTGCTAATGATGATCCTAACAGAAAGACTGAGGTCACAGATAGAAGAACACATGGCGGACGAACAAGCAGGATTTCGCAAAGACAGGAGTACAGTACAGCAGATCC
>Ga0209367_1005143_pt1 | contig 18134 bp, 9 predicted proteins | sample WorMetLIZISLAND2_FD_187412 | JGI IMG/M metagenome (GOLD analysis project Ga0209367, IMG submission 187412) | Marine gutless worms symbiont microbial communities from Max Planck institute for Marine Microbiology, Germany - Olavius geniculatus... ... | reverse complement strand
TATATATATATACATATATATATATATATATATATATATCTTAGCTACAGTTTAACTGGAATTCAACTCAACCGTGACAAACTGTGTTTATATAACATACGAATGACAAAATAACAGTCAGATAAATATGTGCCACGCTCATGAAGCGAAAGTGTGTGCATACGACGCCTAAGATTATAGTGCTGTGACGCTGTAGATGATAATGGCAATAGTCTGTGTAAAACATGGTTGCAGTTTAAAACAGTTTTGTTAAACAATTGATCGTCTGCGGCATCACCTAGTTCTTCAAAAGTTGGTAAGTCCGGCATACAGAATACGCTGCCGCTTTGCCAGCGGTTCCCGTATGCCCCTTTTAACCAATGGTAACGAAAATTTTAAAGTAATCCAGAATTCACGATTCCTGCCGGATTGCCTTTAAAATTGAATCACCTACTGTTTATGCCATGTTTGACATACCCGCAAAATGTCAAAAAAATCCGTTTATAAATTTTTGAGTTACCTTGCTAACACACACACACAAACAGACAAACAAAATCCGGCAAAAACATAACCTCCTTGGCGGGGGTAAAAACTCAGCCGCCGATTGACATAGGCTAATGTAATTTTGCAGTGATGTTGTCGGCTGCTACCAGAAGTTGACTGTGTAAAAAAAACGACCAAAAATAATAAATTTAAGATGGCGGCGGCCGTCATTTTGAATTCCGTTTAAAGCTCATAATTTATCTGCTTTGCACGCACTTGCACAAAATTTCATATGCGAGCTAAGTTTGACGTTCTGCATGTAGATATGCTATAAAATCGAACAAAAATAAAATTCTACATAACGACGGCCACCATTTTGTATTTTAGCACAAAGCATAACAAATCAGCTGCGGACTGAAAAAGGTACATAAAATTTTGCAGAAATGTGGTTAGTTGCTACTGGTAATAAATCACGTGACCAGAATCAAAAAAGTAGTAAATTCAACTGATTTTTCACTCATCTGCGTAAAATTTAGTATGTAGACTAAATTTGCGGTTTCACATAAAGGGTTGTCATTATCTATGTTTGCGCTGCTTGCAGCGTGAGGCGTGTTTGAGAAGTGCTGCATGTTTTAGTGTTTTGCTACGGCAAGAGTGCGTTTTGCGACATGATGCTTTGCTGTATTGAAGCGCTGCTTATGATGGTCCGTTTGGCTGTTCTGGTTTGCTGATTTGACGCCTTGTTTCGTCCGTCGTTGACACTTGCCATGTCACGATGTCTTGTTTTGTGCAAACACGTGCTGGCCGACATGTTGGACGTGCGCGTCTTTAGGCCAGGCTGCCGTGGCCGTGCGTACGCGTGTCTGCGATTGTACGCATTCGACCGTGACGGCGTGCCTTGCTGACCAGCGTGCACAAGACTTCCGTGTAACGATGGATTGTGGAAGCCAACCGACAACGTCATCAGCGTACAGTCAACGGATTTACAATCTGATGTTTGAACAGTTTGCACAAGTACTGTCATTACCGGACCTGTCGCAGTTTCGTTTCGTTTTTTGCGGACACTATAAACTTGCAGTATTCATACTCGACCGCCAAACGCACTAGAGATTTTTTTGAAATGATAGTGCGCTATATAAATGTTTTCTTCTTTTTTTTCTTCTTCTTATTATTATTAGCTTAGACATTTATATCTGACTACTGAAAACAGATTAAATGTTTAAGCTAATACATTAGTTCGTGCTTATACTTTTTGGCTTTTGCAATTTTACATCAGCACTTATACAACATTAAATAAATTGCTGGAGGTTTTTTTATATATAATTTACAATAATGGTCGTCGTCATCTTAATTTTATTACTATTGCTAATTTTGGTTACATGTTCCATTTCCTGCAATAGCTGGCTACAATTCTGCAAAATTACATTAATCTAACTCTAACAACAGCTGATATATTGGAGTTTGTGCTAAAATCAAAGTTGGCAACCCCCGTTATCTTGAATTTTATTTTTGTTTAATATTATAGTCAATCCGTACGTAGGACCATAAATTGAGTACATGTGTCAAATTTCGTGCAATTATATGCAATAACAATCCAGCTATCTTAAATTTATTACTGTTGCTAATTTTGGTCATATTGGCTAATTCCTGTAGTAGCTGGCTACACACGTGCAAAATTTTATTAATCTATTTTAAACGGCAAGCGTGTTATTAGTGTTTGTGCAAAAATCCAGTATGACGGCGGCGGCCATCTTAAATTTTTTGTTTAACCTTATGGTATATCCCTACGTAGGACCATAAAATGAGTTTACATGCCAAATTTTTTGCAAATGTATGCAACATCAAACGAGTTACAGGCGATAAACAAAATGCGAAATGGCGGCCGTCGTTATTTTGAATTTATTACTATTAAAAATTTGGGTTACATTTCTATTTCCCACAATGGCTGGCATCACTCCTGCAAAATGGCATTAATATAAATGTACAAAACATTAGTTTATACATTTGTTAACGGCAACATTTAAATGCAAATACAAAAGCCCGCATTACACTGACTGCGTGTCAATGTGCTGCTGAATAATATCATTTTTTTGTAATTTTTGCTGTTTTCGATGTGCAAGTCCTTAAATGTTGCCGTTAACAAGTGTATAAACTGATGATTTTTACATTCATATTTGCGGTTTTATTACTAAAATACTGTTTTCCTACTGGTGATTAGTTACTACGATATTGCGCTTCAGATTATTTCTTATAGTAGCCATGCCGCTTACAACTGTTACTTACTACCAAATGGTGTGACGGAACAAAGCAGACGGCACTCGTCAGGTATGACGTCACCGCTGGCCTGCATTGCTGACAATACTGAACAAAATTCCTTTTCTGTCTACAAAATGGCCATAGGCCTATAAATAAACAAACTAATATTGCATGCATCACCCGCTTATGGCCGATTTATTTACGTTTATGTTAAAGATAACCTATAGGTTAAAGTCGGTAACTCCAAAACTTAATTTTTGTCGCGTTGATTCACGATACATCAGTGGGTTAACTCAGTCGGTTATTTCAGACAAAACTCGCACAGTTAACCTTTCAATTTTGCGAGGTTAACTTAGCTTAATGTTTCAGCCTTTTAATCTGAAATCTGAGCCGTGTATAACAAGGTTAAGGTTAACTGCAATTAATGCAAGATGAAAGCTGATTCGCATAAATATTTGCAAACTTTTCACAGTCGTAGATCGATGAACCATAAAACAAAAAAACTGTGAAGTCGTTTTTCGTAGTGAATTCTATCATTATAGTCAACGAAGTTATCACAACATGATTGCACTTTTTTATGGGCGCAATTCGCCATGTTGCTGTAAATAAAATGTCGTCTGCACGAGTGATCTTGACCTCGCGGCGTGCCTCACGCGGAACAGTCGACTTTTACATAGAAGTGATACGCAGTAAAGCTGACAATATTAACAATTTTTGTAATAATTGTAATGGCGATTATGTATTAAAATTGTCATTTTCACAGTTGTTGCGATGCGTTGCATTGCATTTATTGCATTTTGTTGGAATACACTGTACATTAATTGCCATTTAAATATAGACATGCCATGTAATTCATAAGCCTATAGTGGGCCGTAAATAAACAGCTACATGACTAGGCCTACTGCCGTCAATCGAAACTTTTGATTCATGGTGTGGTTATATGAACGAGGTTTAATGTAAAGGTCTATGGGTTTAACTCGCGGATTAGCAAACTCTGGTTAGTTTTTCCATGAATAAACGCGACAAAGATTAACTCTGGACTTAACCTCGGAGACATCTTGTACATATGTCGAGTTATAGTCTATTTGTAAAAAAGGTGGTTGGTCGCCTTCTTACTGGATGTTTTGGGTGTTCTGGGGAATTAGCTCCATCAGGAAGTAGACAGGCTGGTGGCGTCACTCCAACTGTCAGACTGCTATTGGTTTTTCCATATCGTCCAAAGGCGGTTCTAGGAAACACAGAGACGACTCAGAACGGTATCTACAGTAATAACATTTATTGGCGAGGTTTTATAGGTCAGGAACACACAGCTACGACGTCACCACAGCGATGACGCCGCTATCACATACGCTACATTGCGACAGCTAGAAGAGCTCCGCACAGACCGATGTTTAGAGCTCGTCTGACTAGACAGAGGACCTGCGCTGCTGCTAACGCTTTCGTGGCAAACAGAAATATTTTATCTACGTCCCTAGTACGTCGCAGAAGCAGCAGACAGTTAAATGTGCCTGGTTTTTTTGATTATGCGACATTAGTGTTACTCAGCTTGAGGCACGAAGTGACGTTACTGTTACCGCGGGGCGTGGCGAGGTGAGGCGCGGCCAGCGAAGCGTAGCGAAGTCTGTGATTGGTTGCTATCAAGTTATGTGTCGGGCAATCAGGTGTAGGCAATTGTTGTGCGTCGGCTAATCTGTATACTAACCTATGCCATTAACTTATGTACGTGAATATACCTACATGTTCCAGCTTCTACAGACGAATTAATTCTCTACAAGGCACACTCTTTGAAACTCATTAAAATAGCAGGGCCAAAATTCTTATTTTTAAAAATGAAATGTACATTCTGTACACATGTTACAGTATAAAGTATAGCGTGAAGTAAAAAGTCTCTGTTCATACTGAAGTAATACGATCGTCCTACAGTCCAAGTTATATCACTGCAGAAGCGACAGTAACTTTTAGTAAGCCAAAAGCTGTCAAATAAACGTGTTAAAATAATAATTAAAGCACACTTTCTCAATGCAGTCCACAACAATATCAGCAATATAATAATGCGTTAATCAACGTTAGGTTTGGAGTTGAGCACTTTTGAGTCGCCGACAGTCTGAGTCGACGACGGCAACGTTGTTGTGCACGCAAGCTCCGCCCACAATCTCCGCATGGGCGGTCGCCGCACTACCCCCAGTTACTCCCGGTAACACTAACGTCAACCGACGACTTCAAAGAGAGTAACATTAATGTCACACTACCGGTTTTTCTAGCTACGCTTTCTGCCAATACGAGCCAGTTTTATTTTAAACGTAGCTCGCTTCCTAACACTGCTTTCTACGCCTACAGGGTAAAATAAATGTCTCTAGTTAAGCCAAGCTACCAACAAGCTGTCTTTTATTTTTTTTTTCCAAAAAAATGTGTCCGCACATTTAAAAAAACAAATGTAAAACCAGAAAATAACTGTAGAGGAAGTGGAACCCACACAAAAATAACGTAGCATGCCTGTACTATATAAAGAAAAAATAAATTTAAAAACTCATTCTGCGACCAATAAAGAATATAGAATACAATCAAAGTTTAATGTTCATATAGATAGACAGAACTTATGCAGCTCTGAATGTTTATGAACCAAAGGGCCAAACTAATTAAATTAAAAGTCATAAAAAATGCAAATTAGTTATCGAGAATGTTATTAAAGAACGCAAAAAACCTCAGTTGACATTGCCGAAGACGACTATCTTAACAGAAGCAGCATAGAAACACAGTAATAATTTCACAAATAAAACAAAGCATGCACATAAAAAATATTTACCCGATGACCATAAGCAGAAAAAAACCAGCAAAAATGAGTTGATCGGAGGAGCACAGACGACTTCGTAGCCCGATCAGCATTGTCGGTTTTATGTCACGACGGTCGAGTAGACCGCGGAACCTGCGAGAATGTGTACTTGCCGACGCTTGCGCAATTGAACCGAAGTCGCCCGATCCCACCGACCAGTTTATCATCTCGTCACGAATGCGACTAACAAACAACACTTTCAACAACAGTAAATATGTTCCAACAAATTAACAATAACAAATGATGATGAATAATGATAACTCTTAACATACAATTAATATAAATTTATAAAATCCCGAAATGTCACAAATTTTCAAGTTTAGGTATATTCCCCAATGCATGTCAGTATTCATTGTTAGTAGTTAAGGGTAGATGATAGTCCCCATAGTGTCACATGTCCGAGTTACGAGTCTGTCAGCTCTGTAGATGTGGCGAAGCCCTTTCCGGCTTGCCTGTGCAAGTAAATAAGCATGCACCAAAAATACCATGGCGCAAAGTCCATTCATTCATAAAATCTCACCACGTCATGACCTCTCAGCAAAGTGATTATGCTTGTCATCCGTTGTACGAACTCAATTAAATGAGTGTAACGAAGATTTGTGACAAATATACGTCACTATTTCTCACACAACCATGTTCAGAAAAGCACTTGAATGATTACTAGATCGGCTATTCAATGAGCTCATATCACATTTTTCATTGTCGATATATAACCACTGATATAAAAGTCATGGCATGAGAGAAACAAACTCGTAGATAAAAAAATTAAAACTCAATTAAATTATGACGGTGCACACACGTCAATAATTTTTTGCTCATAATAATAAACGAATATAGTCTCAAACGCGACTCATGTCAGAACTGTCACCAGCAATCGACGTAATAAACACTCTAGTGTCAGTCGTGACGGCTCAATGATGCCCACACATTAGCAGTGTGTAACTTTGTGTCGATGATACCATAAATAATTAGCAGCATGTAGCTGTGTCGCATAATAGTGTTCAACCGTCTTTCGTGGTTGTAAATAACAAATGTTCTCAGTGAAATCAATCACGCAGTGCTCGTGTGGTCCGATACATAAATCACGTAGTCAGCAATAGCGCTGAGACAATATCTCATCGTCGTAAAAAATGCGTGGGGCTGTACCTCCGATAAATAAAGTGCAACTCTGTGAATCACCGAATATGTCCTGTATATAGATAGACTCTATGGCTGCTTAGTCAAATCCGAATCGTCTCGTACCATCGTGCCATTGGATTAAGTCTACGAGCGGTCTCGTTGTCTGTAGCATGGGAGCACAGGCACTACAACCTGTATATCTGCACAACGTGTGCTTTTAGTCACACGAGCTGCTGCTGGTTTGCCTAGATAATCTGTTAAAAAGTAGCGTTCTTGGCTGGTGTTTGATGAAGTAGCGCCAGTTGTGTTTTCTTTACAGCGCAGTGCGTCAGTTGCTTAGTGTCAGCGGCGCGGTTGCCTAGCTGATGCTGAACAATTATTATCGCTGCCTAGTTGTTGCCTCTATACCGCACACAGCTTAGAATGCAGCAATTCGACGCGCTACAGGTCTTGCAGCTACTCTTGCCCGAAGTAACCTCAATAATCTGTCCGCGGCTGTACCTGAAGCAAACTGCCGTCGAAAGGTGAAAGCCAAAAAAGAAGTCAAACGAGAGTCTGTGCTTACGCTGAAATGCCTTAGCCGCAGACTACTCGCTGCAGACCTATTTCCTTTGCCTTTACTCCTGTCTGCACTGCCAGTCTAAGCTCACGTCTGGGTATCGAAATAATTCCATAGGCTTAGCCGAGCTGCTATACACGTAGGCAGCCAAGGCTAAGACTCCGGCTAATGTCTAAAATAACACTCATTAGATCTGCGTCTAACACGATATGTCCCGTCGGAAAATAATAGCCACTAATACACGATTATCATTAATTCAGAGGATTGCAACCGTTTGCGCGAAGACCCACCGAAGCGAAACATAGTTCATCTAATACTCCTTCGTATTAAAACCGCATCAATGAGTGATTACATGTAGTCACAATGCACTGGAGAAATGACAACCAAAATATGTGTTATGGAATGTAACTGTACATTAAAAAATTTTAAAACATGTATTAAAATAACATGTTTTTTCAGCTATAGGACGCAAAAATCGCCCCCTAAACCCCACACTCGAATAAAGCTCTAATGAATTACTGTCCTACTGCAATTTTAGATAATTGAATTACAATATACATTTTGAACATATTGGTATTATTGGACTTAGGCTACAACAAAAATAACTTTTTTAGCAAAATATTGCATAAACTGAATTTAAAATTTTACCCCTATTTCAAAAAAATTCCAAATTAACAAATATGCAATGTTCCAATAGAGTACAATAACAAAACGCAATTAACATTAGTAAAATGAAATGTTCTTCAAAGTTAATGAACTAACGAAAATGTAACGTGTGATGTAACATACTTGTCTGTCATAGGCCTACACCGTCAAACATTTCAGTAAAACCAATAATGAACAAATGTTTCATGTTTTTAAAATGCTGATGTAGATACTGCAGACAAGAATAACCGCATATTTAAAAAGACGATTCATACTATTTCATAGCATAAAAATTAAGTTTTATATACTAAATTTGTTTTAACAGTAATTAACAGACTAACATAACGATTGTTAACTCTTAACCTAAACTACACGTCTATATAGGAAATTGAAAGTTCGAAACGCTCGAACTGACAACGGCTCAAGTATCTCCCGGACACATGCGAAACATCATAGCAGGGGCCCCGATGGACTTTGTCACCATAGATATTTTGTCCGGCCTTCCAGTCAGATTGCATGCCGGTGAGCGGAACAACGACAAATGCTACGTCATCATCTGATTGTCGACTATATCCGGACTATATCATCCTCTGGTTGTTTCTTGACATTTCCTGATTGGAGTTTCATGTCCGACGTTCCGTTTTCGGTTACTCAAAACATTACATTCATTTACTCAAGCTGGTCTCGACAAGTGACATTTCGCCTTGGCTGTCCTCCAAAAATCGAGCATTAACTGTATCTGACGTCACAGACTACTACACCGTTTCGTTCCAGCGCTCTGCTCCGTTCCAGTGCACCGTTTCGTTTTAGTACCGTTTCGTTTACCGTGTCGTACCGTTAGCTTTTTGTCCCTTTGTTTGCTGACAATATATTCAAATTGTTCGGGCTACGGCCGTTTAAATTTTGTTCACCAGGACGCTGTCGTTGTCCCGTATTTTGGCATTTTGCATTTATTCGCATTTACTTACATATAATCACATTTTGTCGTGTACCCAATGTCCCTTTTTTGCGCTCGACCTGATGTCAACATTGTCAACAGCTACTCTTTCATCTCTCTATCTTGCATATCTTTGTATTGCTTACTCATGTTTTCATTGAGAATATCTTGAATAGATGTTGAATAGATGTTGCGTAAATCTGGTTTGATATTCGCAGTTATTGTCTACATTGACTTTGATGGACATTGACGTTGATATTGTTTCACATTCATTACATTCAGTATTTGCTACTAGTTTGAACCGTTTGTTTGAATTATATTCTTTTTGTTACGAACAGCATAATTTGCGTATTACGATGCTTGGTCGAGCGTCCTGAGCTTGCGACCGTTTTCGCCGAACATTACCGGACATGCGCGCACCGTGAACAGTTACTGTATCTATTACTTGAGTGGTTGTGTGGACTTCGCACCTAAATTTCATCCACCCTACTTTTCCTTCCCCTACTTTTTCTTTGCATTCAGAGTGCATTCAAGTTTGTGAGGAAGCAATGTGGCATGCCAGGTTAAAATTATTTATTTAAATTATTTTATTCTCTTTTGGCTATTTTTCTTCTAAATTTAATAAATTATTTTATTTTATTTTATCCGGTTGGTTTTATTGAAGAAATTTCATTTTCCCAAATTTCTTTTGTTCAGGTTGTATAAATTGTGAATTAATATACCGCGAGTTTATTCTCTTTAAAATCACTTTTAAATTTGGCCCGAATGGGCAAAGCTGAGTCGTCGACCCTTCTTTTCTTTCCACCCCATTAGTGATATCATATGTATGACAACCGATCAACGGCACTCTCTTTTCTTTTTTTCCTTTTTAACCCCCTCCCCATCTTTCCTTTCCCCTCCCCCTTTTTTTTCCTCATTTTTCTTTAAATTCGATGCGAATTTAAGTTCAATAGGGAGCGGTGAAGGATCGTTAATTGATATCTCCTTTTACTAAAATTGCTTCATTTTGTTTTTGCCCGGATTCATTCATTTATTTGCTACTTTGCTGAAATTGCCCTATTTTGCTAATACTTGGAAAAAATTGCTAGCTCGTTCGCTGCAGCTGATGCCGGTACAGGTAACGCCCACGTGTCCGGCGCCGACAGTGGCTGCGGCGGACCAGCAGCGATAACCCCCGCGTGTTACGCGCAGCTAACTCATTGATGTTGTTACGAGCTTAGTAGTCATTTTCCGTAAATGAACCTGTCCGAATGCAATAAAGGCTGCACTGCAACCGCTATAACTTTTTAGCAATCATTTTTTTTGCAATGAATCAAATACATTTAACTGCTGTAAGTTTACACTATATTTACTATAAGTTACAATGGCTTTATCTTCTATGAATATTTGATTGAGCTTTGTTGTATCAGCCGCAATTGTTGCGTTGCATTCACAGACCTATTCACAGACTGAGGCTTTTTTAAGCTAATACTTGCGAAGCCTAGTTTATCTCACTGTTTGCAGTGTCACTGCGTACTGTAGACCTATCCAAACAGTGCGTTGTAGAGCAAGTGCATTTTTGCATAAACAGGCAAATATAAGTAAATTAAAGCTTTTTAAACGGCATAAGTGCCCAGCTGATCTGTCGCAAATGCAAAATTATATTGCACGACATAGTTACATAGTTACATAGTTTAAAGGTGCATCATAGTCTTTAATAAAAAATGCAAAAAAAGAGTGAAACGAATTTGCAACTGCACATGTGCTACCAGCAAACACTGACACCAGTCCTGCCTTGTTAACTTTTTTCTAAAAAGCCGACTGAAATGCTTGCCGTTATGTTATTATGCATACTTAATAAAGTTTTTGATTAATGTATTTTTATTCGAAATTTTAATGACTGTAGGCCTACTGCTAATATTAATATTAACGGACTAACGTCAGTAATGGTAATCACCAACATTTTTTTACATTCAATAACAAATAAAAGCATGCAATCAAAACACAATCATATTGCAGACAAAGCAGGTAAGAAAAAGTCAGCATTATTAACAATAAGTTAATTACCACAAAAGTCAGAAAAAAAGTTATAACAGCACCGGGACAAGTGACTTTATTAAATACACACAGCTGCGTATTATGTACTCAACGGCAAATGTATATTGCATAATTTAGTGTTGTAGCACTCGAGTCCGGCTGTAGAGTACAGTCGATCTTGGGTTTTTATTTTTGTGACTTGGACTGTAACTTACTGGATTCTTACTTATAATAACTTAAAACAAAGCAAAAAACTGTCATTTTTTATTTAATTAAAAAATACTTTTTTGAAGTGAGTTGAAACGTGGCCACTTTATCCAAAGTGGAACGGCGTTTTCTTATTTCTGAAAGACCTAGAGGTGAACTCTTAACTGCCGTGCTAAGGTACTATGCATAGGCCTATCTTGGATAAAAACATAACTTAGTGTGCAGCAGAAGAAATAGGTTTATGTTTGCCAAAGTATTATAAAATTATTAATGCATACAGTAAAACATGTTTACCCTACTTTGATAAAACGCATTATGTCTATTTTATCCGTTTTTCGGCAAATTGAGAAAGAAAGTTTGTCTACAGCCGTACTGTTATGTTAGCTGGAAACTTAAGTATTAATGCTTGATTTACATTTTTAGGCTAAGTTTAATTGGCTCATATAACGAAATTGATCTGCAGCTGAATCTTCCATGGTAAATTAATAAAAATCTAGTTTTAATGCGTTTTGCCATTGAACACGGTAGACTGTCGAACATAACCGTACACTGTATAAATGCATCATAGGACTATGTACACGGTAGCAGTAATTGAATTGTGACTGTGTTTTATATTCTACATAACTTTTTGATGTGTATAGTCCGCCAGAAAACGATAGTTTTCGGAAGGACTTATGTTTTAACCCAGATGTTTCTTTTAATTTTATTTCGACCGCCAGATCTCCGAGATGCGTGGGCCGACGGGCATGAAATTTTGCGTGATGGTAAATACTAGGCCTAATTTTATAATGCCAGTTTAAAATTTTGAGGGGCACACCCCAAAAAAATTTCAGGGGCCAAAAACATGCAAAATTTGGTTCTATTTTAGACGACTTCAAAGTTTGGCAACGAATATCTTCGAAACGGATAAATATATTTAAAATCTGATTTTTATTCCGTCGACCGCGATTCCTCCTGCGTTAGAAGAAACAAGTCCGGTGAAGTTTGGTCCAGTGATCTTGGAGATCTCGATGTTGAATCGTACCCACTCAAAGTGCATTATTCGAAAAAAACATATTTCGGCCCCTAGGGGGTGCTGCGTCCCCAAATTTTTACACGCGCTAGAAAATCACCAAGTCTTACTAGCGCACCCCCCACCGGCGGCGGGGCCCCTTTTACAACTTTTTTTAAAAGGGAGTCAAAAATTGGCTTAAAATGCAATAAAGGAGCGCTTATAACTTCGGAGTTAGGGAATATAGCCAGACAAAACTTTGGCACTTAACGCGCCTCTAAGTTGGGGTGTTAACGCAAGTACGAAATTTTGGAACACCGCCCCCTTGAAATTTTGAAGGGCAAAAAACGTCCAAAATTTAGTACGTATTACGACAACTTTCGACTTTGAGCGCAAATATCTTTGGAAACGTTGATGATAGCGACAAAATCTAAAAGGCGTTGACGAGTACGTTCTTTTAGGCGTTAAACCAAAAAAACTTGTAAAATTCGGTTTACCGCGAACAAAGTTATAAGCGCTCACGTTGACCTGCCCTAAGTCGACACAGCGCGTTTGGCGTATGCCAATGCATTTGACTTCGGGCCACATTATTTTGATGCCGGAGAAATTCTCCCCATCCTTCTTTTTACTCCCTCCTCCAAATATCCTCCAATCGGACTTAGGGCACCGGGCAAACTCACGTTGGGTTTTGCCCTAAATTTCTAGTTAGTCCGCCCGAAAACGATAGTTTTCGGAAGGACTTCTGTTTTACGCATGATGTTTTTTTCCTCGCGAGATCTCCAAGGTGCGTGGGCCGACCGGCGTGAAATTTTGCATGATGGTCAATACTAAACCGAGTTTTATAATGCCGGTCCAAAATTTTTGGGGGGGCGCACTCCCAAAAAATTTTGCGGGCAAAAAATATGCAAAATTTGGCCCGATTTCAGATGACTTCGAAGTTCGGCGGCGAATATCTTCAGAAAGAATGAAAACATTCAAAATCGAATAGTCATTTCGTGTATGGCGATTTCTCCTGCGTTAGGCGAAACAAGTTCGGTAAAGTTTGGTCCAGTGACCTTGGAGATTTAAATGTGAAATCGTACCCACCTAAAGCGCAATTTTCTGAAGACCATATTTCGGCCCCTAAAAAGTGCTGCGCTCAAAAGTTTTTACACGCGCTAGAGAATGACCAAGTCTTACTAGCGCACCCCCTACTGGGGACGGGGGCCCCCTTACAACTTTTTTCAAAGGAAAGTCAAAAATTCCCTTAAAATATAGCGTATTAGACGAAAGATCTTTGGAGCCAAAGGGAGTAGCTTCATGAGACTTTGCCACGTGACGTGCTGCTATATGGGAAAAATAACGCAAGTATAACTTTTAGTGGGCACCGCTCCCTTAAAATTTGGGAGTGCAAAAAACGCGCAAAATTTAGTACGTTTAACGACAACTTTCGACTTTGAGCGCAAATATCTTTGAACTGCATAGGGATATCGACAAGCGGTAAACGACGTTATTAAACACAGTTAATTTCGCGTTAAATAAAAAAATTGTGTAAACTTCAGTCCACTAACATCAGAGATTACGCGGCTACTGTTTACCCACCAACATCAAATTTTTTCGAAAGCCATATTTTGGCCCCTAAGGGGTGCTGCGCCCCCAAATTTTTACAGGCGCTAGAAAATGATTAAGTCTTACTAGCGCATTTCTCATCGGGGACGGGAACCTCCTTTTAATTTTTTTTCTCACAAACTGATAAAAAATTGGCTTAAAATGTAGCGTATTCGCCGCGAAAACTTTGGAGCCAGAGGGAGTAGCTTTATTAAACTTTGCCACGTGACGTGCTGCTAGATGGGGGTGATAACGCGAGTGCAACTTTTGGGGGTCATTGTCCTTTTAAAATTTGGGAGGGCAAAAAAACGTCCAAAATTTAGTACGTTTTACGACAATTTTCGAGTTTGACTGCAAATATCTCTTGAACGAATAGAGCTATCGACAAGCAGTAAAAGCGTTATCAAGCACAATTAATATGCGTTAAACAAAAAAAATTGTGTGAACTTTGGTCCATTAACACCAGAGATTACGCGGCTAATATTTACCCACCTTAAGTCAATAGTGCGCGTTTTGCGTATGCTACTGCATTTGTGTGCGGGCCACGTGACTTTGCTACCGGGGGAATTTTACCTCTCAAAATTTTTCCCCCAAATGGACTTAGGGCGCCGGGCGGACTCACGTTGGGCTTTGCCCCAAATTTTTAGTTTTTTTTCCTCGCGTAATCTCCGAGCTCCGACGGCCGATCGGCGCGAAATTTTGCACGATGCTCGATGCTGCGTTTTATTTAATAATCCCAGTCCAAAATTTTGGGGGAGCCTCCCCCAAAAATTTTTAGGGGCCAAAAACATGCAAAATTTCGCCTGATTTCGGTCGACTTCGAAGTTTGGCGGCGAATATCTCCGGAACAAATGCAGATATTCAAAATCGGTGAGTTATTCATTCGACAGCGATTTCTCCCGCGTTAGGCGAAACAAGTCCGGTAAAGATCGGTCCAGTAACCTTGGAGATCTAGATGTGAGTTTAAACCCACCGAAAGCGCATTTTTAGAAAAAAAAACATATTTCGGCTCCTAAAGGGTGTTGCGCTCCCAAATTTTTACACGCGCTAGAGAATCACCAGGTCTTACTAGTGCACCCCCCACCGGGGACGGAGGCCCCCCTTACAACATCTTTCAAAGGGGAGTCAAAAATTGGCTTAAAATGCAATAAAGAAGCGCTTATAACTTCGGAGTTAAAAGGTGTAGTTTAACGAAACTTTGGCACTTGACGCGGCTCTAGGTTGGGGTGTTAACGCAAGTACGAAATTTGGGGGCACCGCTTTCGTTAAAATTTGGGAGGGCAAAAAATATCCAAAATTTAGTACTTTTTACGACATTTTTTGAGTTTGACCGCGAATTTCTCTGGAATCAGTAAAGATAGCGACAAAATATAAGAAGGTTGACGAGTAGGTTTCTTTGGGCGTTGAACAAAAAAAAATTGTAAAATTCCGTTTACTACGAACAAAGTTATAAGCGCTCATTTTGACCTACCCTAAGTCGCATTTTTCGGAAAACCATATTTTGGCCCCTAGGGGGTGCTGCGCTTCCAAATTTTTACACGCGCTAGAGAATGACCAATTCTAACTAGCGCACCCCCCACTGGGGACGGCGGCCCCCCTTACAACTTCTTTCAAAGGGTGGTCAAAAATTGGTTTAAAATGCAATAAAGGAGCGCTTATAACTTCGGAGTTAGGGAGTGTAGCCTGACGAAACTTTTTCACTTGACGCGGCTCTATGTCGGGGTGATAACGTACGTACAACTTTCGGCGGCTACGTTTCCCTTTAAAATTTGGGAGGGCAAAAAACGTCCAAAATTTAGTACGTTTTACGACAACTTTTGATTATGAGCGCAAATATCTCTGGAAACGATAAAGATAGTGACAAAATCTAAACGGCGTTGACGAGAGCGATCCTTTCCGCGTTTAACAAAAAAATTTTTGTAAAATTCGGTTTACTATAAACAAAGTTTTAGGCGCTCATGTTGACCTACCCTAAGTCGACAATGCGCGTTCGGCGTATGCCAATGCATTTGAGTTCGGGCCACGTGACTTTGATGCCGGGAAAATTTTACCCCCCCTCTAATTTTCCCCAATCGGACTTAAGGCGCCGGGCGGACTCACGTTGGGCTTTGCCCCAAATTTCTGGTTTTATTTTTTTTCTCCACTCGCGAAATCTCCGAGATGCGTGGGCCGACTGGCGTGAAATTGTGCACGGTGGTCAGTACTAGGCCCTATTTTCAATGCCGGTCCAAAATTTTGGGGGCCTTCCCCAAAAAAATTTCGAGGGCCAAAAACATGCAAAATTTAGCCCGATTTCGGACAACTTAAAAGTGCGGCGGCAAATATCTCCGAAACGGATAAAGATTTTCAAAATCAGATTTTTATTCCGCCTACCGCGATTCCTCCTGCGTTAGGCGAAACAAGTCCGGTAAAGTTCGGTCCAGTGACCTTGGAGATCTCGATGTTGAATTGTACCCACCCAAAATGCATTTTTCGAAAGACCATATTTCGGCCCCTAGGGGGTGCTGCGCCCCCAAATTTTTACACGCGCTAGAGAATCACCAAGTCTTACTAACGCACCCCCCACCGGCGACGGGAACCCCCTTACAACGTTATGGTCAGGCCGACTACCACGCTAGTCAAGCCTGCAGTAGCACAAGAATCATTCCTTTTTCGCCCCTTTGCCGGTAGCCACCTGGCTCGTTCGCCCCCTATGCCTGGCTGATTTGCCCCCTGGCTTGTTGTTTAATAGTTACTTTAATTACTATACGTGACAAACTGCATAATAAGTGATCACAGCTTACAGCATCAGCAATCTTTGGTTTCATTACAGCAGCACAAAAATATAATGGCCTATAGCTAAAACGCCTAAAGCTCAACGCTTGCAAACACTCTAAGGCGAAAAAGTGTAAGCTACTAAAACTCTGTAGGCTTACAATAAAATATATGTTAAGGCCTAATAATTTTATTTCATATAATTGATCAAAGCATTAAACATTCACATAATCGTTTATTTGCATCATCATCATGCATAAACTGTCCAGGCCTAAAGAAAAATATTACATCTAAACCTGGATGTCGAATTACCCGTATTTAACGGGGGCGAATCGTCCAGGGTGAGGGGGCGAATGAGCCAGGAATGAACAAGCCAGGGGGCAAACTGGCAAAAGGGCGAAAAAGCCAGACACCTAGCACAATACTCCAGAAATGTGTCCGTACCACGACCTAGACGGGACAGTGGTTTTGGCATATGTAAACCACAAATGACACACGTATCCAGGCCAACAGCACCACCTGTACTGCTATCACGCCCACCTTCTGCACTATGATGCCGCTGTTGCGGCTGTTCAGTGGTACCAGAGTAAGTACTCTGTTTAAAATTCATAAAAATGAGCTATTAAATGCAACTGCACACCACAAATTTGCAGCAAATTGACTCACATTAGAATGTTTTTGCAACGGTTAGCAAAAATAAACAACACAAGAGATCGCCTTTTAAAGCTGGTTTTTGACCACCATATAAAACATTTTTGTGCTGTCAAAGACGATCGTTATTTTGCCAAATTTCACTAAATATATTAGTTCTCCAGGTTAAGGTATTTCTGAAAATGAACTACTACTAGTGCAACTACACACAGGCGAAAGATTGTTTTTCTCCTAATCCTGTTATTGTAATCCTAATCCTAGTTCTAGTCCTAGTTTTGTAGAACTAGCCTTAATTGTTTTTTTCCCATAATCTTATTACTCATTGTGAAATGTATCTTAAATTGATTGGTTGATCAACTGTTAATTATGTTCACACATATGCCTCCGTTTATTTAGTACGTGTGCGCATGTACTTGTACAGTGCTGAACACAGGTTAGCGTGTTTGATGTAGATGATCTGACAAACTGCCAAATACACAGCATAACCGGATATGCAGCTGTCATTTCATAAATGGCGAAAACAAGTATGATGCGGTGTTGTTTCCTCACAATGCCGGGAAGGCATTCCTGTACGAGGATCCCGTTGACACAAAGAAGTACCGTGTTGTCCATTTCTCTTTCTTTAGCAAAAAGTAAAAAATTTGCATTTTTTTCTATATACTGCATGCATATGTGTCATTGTGGTTCGCATAGCCAATGGTTTTTTTGGTCTTAATTTTCATTAATTTCGTGACATAGCACATTTTGTTTCCGCTGTTTAACATGTCAATTTGTTACTGCTGTTGAGAGGCTAATTTTTTTAGTGGAGGTAATGCATGCGTTTATAATGCATGCATTAATGCATTAATTTCATTACATCGCCGATGTGGGGGTTAACAACCCTGTAGCTTTCTACAGCATGAAGCTGAATTTCAGCGTAGATGGTCAACCATTGAGCGTGAAGCGTTTGCAGTGCTCTCATATTTACAAAAGTATCGGTGTTGGTTGTTTAAGTCAAAAGTTATTACACACTCTGCCCACAACTTGCTGTTATATCTAACCGAAACCGCCCCGAAAAGCTCAAAGCTAATGCGATGGGCGTTGGCCATACAAGAATACGATGTGGTACTCAAATATCGGT
>Ga0209367_1005141_pt1 | contig 18137 bp, 16 predicted proteins | sample WorMetLIZISLAND2_FD_187412 | JGI IMG/M metagenome (GOLD analysis project Ga0209367, IMG submission 187412) | Marine gutless worms symbiont microbial communities from Max Planck institute for Marine Microbiology, Germany - Olavius geniculatus... ... | reverse complement strand
GAGATAAGGCCTAGGTTACTATTAATCACCAATAGGAAATCGTATACTGGCTTTCGATTGGCGCTGAATTCAGTGACCTTGGATGACCTTGAACGCCAAAATAGGGGTTTTTACGGATTTTTTTCGCAATATGAAGCTGCGCAAGTCTTTATCATTCACAAGGAGGCGCCACCATCACCAACGCCACACGCGCCTATGGCCGATGTGTATTAGGGTCCCGATGGGCCAAGTCCAAGTGATATGCAATTTTCTAAACTATAACTACTGAATTGGAAATGCTATAGGCTTTCGCGCATCTTGTGAGCTTTGCTCAAATTTCTTGTTTACTTTACTTACTTACTGACATGCTTAGTGTTTGGACAGGTAAACTATCTTGATATGTATCAACCACCCAGGTCAACTAAGCATTTCATCCCTTAGTGGTAGATGAATCAAGTACTGGGTTGCATGGCATACTCACCTGTGATCCAGTAGGGCAGGTGACACTTTGTTACTCTGAGATGGGTTTCCCATGAAAGTTGTAATTTCATGAATTGGCTGTCGATGTGCAGGCTTAGTAAGCCTTTAAATTCGCACAGCCATTTCTGTCTGTATCGGATCGGATCGGCACTTATCCAACGACACTCGAGACATTTGGATGTGCGCGCTCGCTTGATTGGTCACGACGTTGGTTGATGCCGGTGATGTCGTACCGTAACCCTCGCCATGTGCCGTGCTCAGCTGTCATGGCGGTGGTAGCCATTAAGGGGTCATGGTAAAGGCGCCTTGGTAGATGAGTCGTCACATCAGCAGCGACCTGATCCTTCCATTGTTTCCTTGGCGCATTGGGTGGGCAACGCCAACCAAACGGACGTTCTGCCCATAGAAGCTGTTTCGGCAGACGGGAATCGTTCATTCGGCACACATGTCCAAACCATCGAAGACGATTCCACTGAACCCGCTTCTCAACGGTGGGCTGTTCCATGCTACGGTGGCGTATCGTGTCATTCCAAGCTGGTCGTATCGGGTTATCCCTAGTATTCGGTGGAGACAGCTCATCTAGAAAACCTCTAGTTTTATCAAGTCGGTTGCCAAGAGCGTCCAGCACTCAGAAGTGTGCAACAAAGTGATGATGACGACAGTGTTGAAGATTTTCATCTTTGTCTTTAAACTTATGTTGCATCCCTTTCAGACACACCTCTTAAGTCTGGCAAAGACACCAGATGCTTTGTCTATTCGATATTCCACCTCATCCGAAAATGTAATGGTATCGCCGGAAATGGAGGATCCCAAGTAGACAAAGGTAGGCACAACTTCAAGCAGAGTGCCATCAAGAGTGATCACTCTTGTGGCATAGCCAAAACTCACCACTTTGGTTCTGTTTGTATGTATGTGTATCTGTCTGTCTGTCTGTCTGTCATCCTGTTCGTAGATCTTATGTTCACAGTTTGCCATGTTGTGAGCGATTTCACCTATTGGCTTGTTTGTATAGCTTCTAAGTTGCCATTTTAACCTCTGGTTGTAATCAAGATGATGATGGTCGACCGGGTTGGATTGATGTAGACATCTGACTGAGGTGAAGAGGCAGCTGGCTGTCATGAAGGATATGCTGGGTCAACAGCGAACAGTGCATCAACTGTCATCTCAACCACTGGCTGTTGGAAGCAGGCCCAGCTATGCTACTGCTGCTGATCTTTCACAGCCAGTTGCTCACCAAGCTGCTAGTGGATCTCAGCCAATCAGCACCTTGCAGCAGTATGGTTGTCTGTATTGTTGATAACATTTACTATCGTGTCATGCCAGAGCAGTTGGTTTTCTTTTGCACTGGTACGCTGTTTGGTTTAATTTATCTTTTTGTCACGAATACAGGCTATCCAGATATTTGAGTCTGTCTTTCTCTTGCTTTTTCCCTGTATTTTTTTTATTTCAGGGACTGTTCTGACTTATAGTAACTGCAGTAAATCTGGTCCTGTTAAAACAATGCGAAAAAGCAAAGTTTGTAGGTGTAGGCAATTTTCCTGATATGCTGTAATTGCTGTTTCGTTGTGGACAGGGCAAGTGGTACATCAGCTGTAGCTCAGTGCAGAGATGATGGAAATGATGATGATTATAGTGATGACGATGCAGAAACTAGGGCAAAGCTCAGGTATGATGTCATGTATTATGTTAACAAAAAAAATTTTTGTCGTGTGATTATTGTTTTTCGAAACATTTATGTTTTGTTTTTACTTTTTTACACTTGATTTGTTGTTTCGTGTGGTAGTGATAGTGGTAGTAGCTGTAGTAATTGTTGTTGCTGCTGCTGCTGTTGTTATTACGGATAAGACGAGTTGCTTTTTGCAGACGGCTGGCAGGAGTGAAGCAGAAACTGGCAGAGCTGAACAAACTGGTTGATATGATCCAGCAATCATCGGCCCACAAGCACAGCATGGAGACGTTCACAGAACCACAACCAGTCAGTCATAGCAGTGAGCCAAATGCACCTGTTGAACAGCCAATACCCGCAGAGAAAGAAATAGAGAGAGAACGACGCTGGGACAGGTATGTGAGATGCCCGCCATGTTTTTGCTACCCAGAAAAGTTACATTAAGAAATTATGATATCTGTCAATAAAATATACAGTCATTTTAGCAATGAGAAAGCTTCTATTCTTTAGTCCCATGCGAGAAGAGATCTGCTAATTTTTGTTGTCACACGTACCATACAAAGAAAGTTTTGGTTTACTTTGGCATGTTTATCTGTTTGTTACTGAGTTATAGCAGATTTAGATGAATTTTTTGGAGGGATGGGCCAATTGTTCCATGATTTTTTAAAATTCTGTATTTTTCATGATCCACATTGCCACTAAAATGTTACCAATTACAGAATTTTGGAAAAAATGTGCTGTTGCAATTCGTGTAAGGTGAAGCCAGCAACTGTTACAGTTTTGTTTGAGTTTTTGTTTTTAACGACATTTTACATGTGTACTTGAATGCTTTTTTTGGGTCATCATTACAGCAGTGATGACGATGATGATGTTAGGCAAAAATAAATGGGAGTTTTTTCGCAGATGTTTGGAGTCCGTATGGTTGTTGCTGCATTGTTTGTTTTGTGATTCGATTTCAGACTCCAGCAGATGCAGCAGCATCGTGTGCTTGGGAGTCTCAGCAGCAGGCAAGATGAGATGCAAGCCTCGGACACTCAACGACACACACTTACACAGCAGCACTTGCCGGACGGAGTATGTCAGTGAATGAATTATACATTCGTATTGTGTGTTGCAGCCAATGGTTGGATCTGGAATATGAAAAAATGGACTGAGCTGAAAGTTAAAAAATGTTAAGTAAAATTTGTTACACAATACACTAGAAAGATTAAGCACAATGAGCTGTTCACATTTTAGGTGGTTCGTAAAAATGAGCAGAACAGGTAATGCCTTAGTTCTAGGTAACCGGGCTGCTCTGGGCAAAGCTATGGTAAGACTCTAGTCAGTGACAGTGTTCGCAGCCACTTTCAGCAACTAGTCGATATTGTTTGTACATATAGGCAAGCAGCAGCCGTAGATCAGTCCAGTCAAATGTGGGTCGACAGCAGCATCGCGTTGATGCACTTGAGCCACGTGATGGTTTCTGCTGCAGCAGCAATGTGGCTCGACCTCGACTGATAGACGGAAGTGAGACACGGCAGCAGACGTTGGTGAAGCTGCCTCAGTCAAGAAACGTTGAACGTCAGATGAGAACAAGTGATGGTAGAGATGAGTCAGATGAAGATGACCAGTCATACAACCCATGCGGTGAAGCTGTGCTGCCTTTGAAAAACACCGTGTAAGCAATTGATGTTGTCTTATTCGTATTTTGATTATTATACTTTACTGTTTCAGTTCACGTTCTTTCTTTCCTTGTTTTTAACCGTTCTTGATACTGAGTGTTGTCCCACTGTGGACGATCGCTGTCCATGGTTGTCTGTCGCTGGTCTTCTGATGCATTTCTTTCATTCCAAGTCTGGTCCATTACATGGCAGTCCTTCTCAGTGTGATTGAATCTTTCTGCATGACCATTTTATCTGTTGTCTTGTGTGATGTAGTGCTATTGATGGATTGTTTATCTTTTAATTGTATATGTTTGTAGTCACCATGTTCCTAGATCGAGGTTAATGCCATCATCTGGTCAGCAATTGTCCAGTCATGTGGATGGTGATGGACGAGGTCAGCCACAACTTTTTTTATAGCTTCTGCCTTTGATCACTCTGGCACAGGCAGGGCAAAATTGGGTATTTTTAATCATGTTCTGTCTTGCATGAAAATTAACTTTAGATTAGACACTGGTAGTCAGACTTATGCTTCTTGTCACAAGAGCTGGCTTTGCAAGCAGATGGCACTGCAGTTTGCTTTTAATGTCTATAACACTATTACAGTTACTAGGCTGTTAACTTGCACAAATTCAGGTGTATATTTTCTTTGTCAATGGTGGTTACTTCAATTACTTCTATACCTGATGTGCAGTACAGTGTGTTAGCATTAGAAGCAGTTTTCTCCAGCATTTGTTGGCTTTTCTACTGCCACATTGAGGACTGTTCAGCTAGTGACATATCTATACATGTGCGATTCTTTTTTTTTATGAAATTGTCAATTAATTGTCAATTGTTAGTTGCTATTTTACATGTACATAGAACTTTTTGAGAGTAGTCCATTTTAGCCTTTGGAATGCATTGTGGATATGCTGATAAGACAGAAACAGGTTTTATTTCCTTAACTCGAATTGAATCTGTTTTAACAGTCGATAACGTCGAGGGAGAGCCTAGTATGAGAACATTGCCAACTTCAGCTGCTGCTGGATCTTCTCCACTGAGATCAACTGATAATCGTCAGATTCAAAACAACAAAAGACAGACTGCAGGTGTTTTGTTGTGCTTACTTACTTGCTTATGCTGTTATCTTTGAAGCACAGTCCGTCTTTATAGTCACAATATGGAATTCTGCAAGTACATTTTTATAATAGGTTAAAAATGATCCCACACATACAAGTTTTGGTTTTCTGGCAGAGTTAGTTGGTTGAATAATAGTAATGTCGCACTGTTAAATACTATACGAAGGCAGATGTTGCTCACACCTTGATGAATATAATTTTAATGAGATTATAAGTGTGTGTATTTGTTACAAAAATGCATTAAGTACTTTGCAGTATTGAGCATGTGAGAGACTAACTGCTAAATGAGTGATTTATTCCATGTCCATGTATGGCAGGTTTTGGGTCGGAAGGTCGTCTTAACAACCGTGGCATCATCACGGGTGAAGGACTGACTGTGCTGCGTAACTCAGTTGTCGGCACTAATAAGCGCGCTAGAAACCGCATCCAGCAGCAACTTAGTCAGGTTCACTAACTAGCTCTTTGCTGTTTTATGTTGATGATATGCCCCGTGTGGGTTCCAGCTTCCCAGGAGCTGTAGAATTGATCCAATTCATTTCCTGGTCGGATGGTGTAAAAGGCACTTAAACAAGTTTTTAGTTCTATATTGCTAGTTAGATTGTGCATGTGAATATTTTGCTTGTGTCTTATCAGTGAAGATTCATGCTAATGCATTGAAGTTTTGTTAGCTGCTCAGTTTTCCAAATCTGTCCAGGTTATTCTAGGTTCACAAAATCAACCTTGGCTGGATGCCTTTCCTGTTGTGTTGTAATCAGAGCGCTGTAGAATACAGAGTTGTAAATAGTGATAAGACGTTTGTGTTGCATGTACTAGAGCACATGCATGGCAGCCATGCAACAGGAGACACGTCAACTCCGCACTGATTTACTCACTTTGATTCACACTTTACAGTCTCGTCCAGCGACACACACTGGTCAGTTTCATCTCTGTTTTTATCTGTCTTATGTTTTAATGGGTTGACTGATTTGTCTGTAAATTACCAAGATTTCTTTACTGATCTTTAGTCTTAGTCTATCAACAAAAGAAATGCTGCAATTGACAAAGGATCACATAGCTTAGTGGAGTGTGGTTGTGCTGCCAATGTTCGCACCAGCAAATAGGGCACCGAGAATGATGACAAGTTTTATGGCTTTATATTTTGGATTATGATGGTCCACCATTTTGGCATTGTTTGTTGTTTCTTGCATGGGAGTTTTAAAAGCTTCCTGGCCATCTATAAATTGTAATTGCTGCTTTTGTTGCTATTTTCGTTTTTTTTTGAACAGGCTTACTTCACTGGAGTTACAGCATGCTTAACTTGGTACCAAATGCAGAAGCTATCAGAATGGATTGCTGCAGCAGTAGTTTTACAGGCATGCCACAAGCCATTTGGAAGCACAGAAAATGGCCATGTAGATGGCTGATTGTTTGTTCTTTGTTCATATTTCATTGACATTACTAACTTAGCGGCTGTTTTCAGTGCAGTACATAATCAGTATATTATATGTTTTCAGGAAGTGAGGTTACAGTGGAGTCAGCATACATAGAGCAGCAGCAGTGTGAATTGATCGCCTGCCTGGAACAGAGCTTTCAGGAACTTCTAGCCAGCAATGCCGCTCTTTGTGCTCGATTTAACAGGCTTGAACAGCTGGTTCTGCAGCATAGGTCCATATTTGCCCATCAAGCAGCTGAACAGCAACATATAAGCACTTCAGCAGTTGCAGGCAGCCAGTTTCCTGATTGCGTTCGTTTTGGATCTCGCGATCAAGCATGCAGGTTTATTGGTGATTTTGCTGCTGCTGATGAGATGTTGTCTAAGCCTGTATCGAGCACTATGTGGAGGAATGGAAATCAGCCAGACACAAGGATGAGCCAAGCCGAGAAGAATGTTTTCGGCATAGACGGAAGCACCATGTCTGAAACTGATGACGTGTCCAGTAGCAGTGCTGTGAATAGTGAGCATCGAGACCACTGGCAGAATGTAGCTGTCTCGTCGGACGTGGATGCTATTGCTGGGCCACAGAGAACATCTGCCGATACTCGATGTTAGTATACTCTCTTGCAATCATTTTCACTAATAAGTAAGTAAGTACGTAAATGTATAAAGTGCACACTGTCTGCAAGAAGCTTGCTAAGTCTGAGGGCCTGTATCGGTGTACTTTTTTGATAAGCTACTTAGCCGTCATTTAAGTGCCACTGTTTCGAGTGTCACCGTGGTCACAGGGGTCAGATGACACCATCAAATCATCTTGCTTGTCAGAGAAATACTGTGATGCAAATATTGTCAAACATATTATTTAACGAGATCTGAGATTTATGGAACCCAGGGTCCCAGGCACTTGGAAATAATTATTGCACCCTGTGACATTAGTGCTGGGCTACAAGTACAAGTTTGGCAGTAAGGGTACCGAGCATGCAGTGTCTCATTGTGATTGATTGGAATTTTATGCATTTCGTCGTTATGTACATTAGTCTGTTGATCATGCACACAGGTGTGGGAACGGAAACTTGTGGAGGCAGTGAAAAGAATCGGCTGCATGGAGGCACATGGCTGCCTGACGGAGGACCGGCATTTATTCCTGTTAGTAATGAAGCTGATTTCCATGTTGTACAGCAGCTGACACAGAGAGTTACTCATCAGTCTAATGATGAGCGTCGGTGTGTAAATGATTTTTATCTCTGAATAGACTCATAGGTTGAAAGGTAACTTAATAAGTTGACATATTCATCAAAATACAACCTTTGTATTCATTGTTTTTGTTGACGTTTTGACAACTGCTGCTGCCTTTGTCGGAACGACTGTCCACCAGGTGTTGCTGTGGCGGACAGTAAGTAATCATAGATGTGTGGAAGTTGGTAGGACCCCTCATCTCGGTTCATCGACTTGTCTTGTTCTTTTCTAATGTGTATCGCTTCCCTGATCCACCAATCCATTCTGTTGCTTTCTCTGTCGATCACCTTGGTGCGGTCCCAGACTATGACATAGTTGAGAGAGATAGCGTGGTCAGTGACTGCCGACTTGTTTTGCTCTGTTGTAGCGGATTTACTGGTGCTTCGTGTGTAAGCCTTTACATTGCATTGTGCAACTTTCTGTCGATGTTCCTGTAGCCGTACCCCGAAAGCTTTATCTGTTTCTCTGATGTAAGTTTTGTTGCAGTTCTTGCATGGTATTTTATATACCAACTTCCACACATTTATGATTACTTACTGTCCACCACAGCGACACCTGATGGACAGTCGTTTTGATGAAGGCAGCAGCGGTTGCCGAAATGTCAACAAAAACAATGAATAGAAAGGTTGTATTTTGATGAATTTGTCAGCTTATTAAATGGTTTTTATGTTTTTTTATGGAGCGAATGGATCTTTGCAGTCTGCAGCAGTTGTAGATGCATCAGTGTTTTTCTTGACAGCTGTGCATTTGCACACGATATAGGTTTAAAATATGGTCAAATCACTGTGCTAAAATGTGCTGAAGATTTCTTGTTTGTAGGCATAAAAGTTGCTTACAACAGCATACACAGGATGGGTGTAGGTTTTCAAGATGTGTCTGTGTATTTACTGTTTATTATTAGTATATTTGGTGCTATGGAACTGTCAGCACTCAGTATAGATCAAGTCTGCAAGCTATACAGTACTGTGTGCTCGATATTATCTCCCAGACTGTTAGCATGCTGTACATTTTGCGTTGGGTTTTTGTGCCAAAATAACATCTCTTTGTTGTTGTTGTGAAGAGGCAAATATACATTTTTAGGTTGATGTCTTAACCTTTCTTTAGTATTTTTTCCGTACTCCCTCTGCCCGATACTGCTACTTGTAGATTGAGGTGTGCATCACCTCAACTGGTTGATCACCAGAACTAAATGTTATCGGGTTATATGTCTTATATGTTGTCAGTAATTGGTATCATTTTTTTTTATTTAGCTTGTGTGGTTGTGTCTAGTCATACGGACGCCATTCGTGCGACAGATATGGCAAACTGGCAGCAAAACTATAATTTCTTGTTTGAGTCACTACGTGAGCAGATCTATGCCGAAGTAGCATCACTAATTTCACACAATGAGACGCAGCCTCACTACTTGGTTGAGTTGTTTCGTCGGCTGCAGCTGCTGACGACTGAAGACCAGCGTCAGCAAGTGATGGCATCAGTTGAACGCATTGCATCTCAGTGCCTCATTGCTGATAGTGATGACCACCCTTCTATCACACTGCTGCATCCGCCTGGAATCCAGCGTTCTGTAAGTTACTCTTTTGACAGGCCAAATTTTGCAGCCTTGGCCTTGACTTTGAGGTTTTGCCTTGGCCAAAAAGTCGAGGACAAAATCTTGGCGGACTGGCCTGTAGTAGACCTACAAAATTCACTGTTTGCTTCTATCAAGTGAATAGTTGATATTCTCAGGCTTTGATTGCATGTTACTTAATTACTTCAATGTCATAAGGTCAGAGGTGCAAATGAAGTTGTGCATGTAAGTCCGTTAAAAACATAGGAGTTTATTACTTCGTGTTTCATCTTCAGTCTTTGCATTGTGGGATGACTTCAGCCTGACTCTGTTAACATCACTGTCACCTACTGTGCTGAGCAGTTGACCGATTGCTGGCTGCATTGCAGGGAGCTTAGATGTTGATAAGACTAGTTTGACAAGATCTTTCTGTTCGTCTTTCTTGTAAACTGATAAATTTCAAATATTGTTGGTAGCAGTTGGGTTGTCACAGTCCAGAATTATGCATGCCTCCATGTTTTTCGCATTCTGATTTTGCCTTATCACACTGTACCTGCATTTTGTTGTATTAATGCAATTGTCATAGATGCCTTAGTATGTAATTTTCAGTAATGCATTTTTATGATCATTTGTTAAAATTTGAATTTCTTGCATTGGAATTGCAGATGTCGTTGCAGCCATCCAGACTACCGTCAACAGTTGCACGTCAGCTTGACATGAACCAGTTTCTGACTGTGTGGAACTTTCCTGGTGCAGCAAATAATCCGAGGATGTCCACTTTGTCGTGTCTCTCTGGCAGAGACGTTGTTGGCAACATTGCAGACGATGATCTGAGACCAGACAGTGCTTTTGTATACTCTGCCGATCCCGATCACGAAACAGATGATGACGAAGATCGTGCAGCCAAACAGGCTGAGAAGACGGTACAGTCACTGATGGCTACTGTTGTCTAGGCCTGCTTCTTATTAATTTTGGTTGAAAAAAATGCTCATCACATTTTTGCAAACTCCGCAGTAGCTCTGTGCATTTAAATTTAATCAAATTTAGATCTGGCACATTGATATTTCGATAAATGTGTGTGGATCAGGTTTGCCTTGTGCACTTTCAGTTATCTTGTGTAGTGTGTACTGATGTCTTCGTGATATGTCGTAGATGGTATTTATTTCAGTGAAATATTTTTTGGTACTTTGTTTATGAAGATGCATGCCATGGTCTGCTTTTTCATGTTTTCTGTGTGTATTGACAGAAATGTGAAAGTGACGCTGAGGACGAAGAATCTGAAGTAATTCTTACTTATCATTTATTTCTTTCTTTCATGGCATAGCTGAACATTGTGGTATTGAGAGATGTTATATCAGTACATTTTAACCAGTATCATCTCTTCCATTGTGATTATTATTTCATTGTTATATTGCATTATCATTTATTGTCACTGCATTTTTATTTTTGGGTAAGATAGGCCAATTAATTATGTTGTATAATAGTACTGTTTCTAGCTACTGTAAAATCTGTCAACGGATTGATTTTTTGACTTGACTTGATTTGCAGCTACATAAGCGACGGAATGATATATCCGATCAGTCTTTTTGCTAAAATTGTTGAGTTCGTTTTTTGTTTACTGGTACTTTTGTGCAAGTCCTGATTTTAACCTTGATAGTGTAATGTAGAGTTGAGTTGTTTACTGATATATTGATGAAAGGCACAAGAAGTTGAGGAGGTTTTGGAAGGAACTGTGCAGTATGATGACGATGAATTGGAAGCAAGGCAACTTGGTTTTGTAACAGTGCACTGCAAACATGCCTCCAACACACCTCCTTCAAACAGGTTTTACTTTAGTACAGTTATGCTTTATGTGACTTCGACTATCTGAAGCTGATTACTGGGAAATATCTGTAATAGTTTTGCTGTTCAGCTATCTCGGTGTATTTGGTGAAAATTTGCACATGCATGCTTTTGTCACATTGACATCTAGCGGGTGAAAAAAGTCGTTTTAAGGAAGGCAGCAGTGGCTGCTGAAACTTCAACCAATAGTAAAACATTTAATTTTGTTAATTTTTATCGTTTTACTATAGTTTATTAGACAAATACACCATGTTCGGAAAAAAAAGAGTCTACGGTATTTTCGACATATCTTTGACAAACTTAGACCAATTTTCATAATTTTGGCAGGGGTCATGCTTAATATACACTTTATTTAACTGTCGAGATATTTTTCTTTATATTGCCATGTCACTACGTAGAGCTGACGTAATTATGACGTCATCGAAAATGCCATTATCGTTGTATTCGAGGTGAAAAAGCTAGTTGTTTCAGCTAATAACTTTAACATATTTTAACTTTTGTTTATAATTTTTGGTAGGCAATATTAGAAAAGTAACGTGCAACTGCCAGTGTACTGATAGTCCACTTCGCCGGAATATTGACGCCACTTTACCATGTAAAATAAAACACTTTGTATTCTTACTTTGCTCCATACCAAAGTAAACAGAAATGCAGGAAAAATTTTTTTGGCCTGTAGCTGCCTTAGTTGTCAGCAGCAGTGACAAAACTTGCAATTAGCCAACTTTTGAGTCAACTAATTTATTACAAATGTGCATCACTGCGACGCTAGTGCATGCTGCAGAGATGACGCTGCCACTGATAACGGCTGCTGCACAACGACATTCCCGCAGTTCACGCGACGGCTACACGTAACATGGCGAAAAGCAAGATTAGGTTCAAAAATTTTGATAAAAAGTAACTTATTTCTATGCCATCAATCTTTCAAGTTTGTTTACTGCAATTTTCTTTCGTCAGTTTTCCTGTTTTCTTATTGCTGAGGCTCATATAGACGTTATTTTTCAGCGAAAATGGCATTTTCAATGACGTCACAATTACATTAGCTGTACTTAGTGAGAAGGAAATTTTGAAGGTAAGTTTTAGGTGTTTTTAGTAAAGCGTATCATTGTGATAATGTGTGCCAAAAATTATTTAAGTAAATTTAAATTTGTTAAAATTATTCAAGAAAAAGTGTAGACTCTTTTTTCCGGACACGGTGTACAATGCTTTTGAAACAACAGTGCAAGTTAGACTCTTCTTGGTTGAGAGTTTGCATCTGTGTTGTGGACAGCGAAGATTCATGGGAGAAAACAGCGACCGATCTAAGTGATGTTGACACTCCTGTAGTGTCGGTACGCCGGAGTGACAGCGCTGGCAGTGGTGAAAGTGACGAAGCCACGGGTGCTGGTGATGTCAATGTTGAACTGATGTCTGCTGCTGATGATGATAATGCAGTTCATCTGAGTGATGCAGCACAAGCCATGCTGGACACTGCTTCCACGATCTACAATGATGTCACTGCTGACAACTGCATCTCACTTGACCCTCTGAAACAGGTCTGCTGGTGTGTCTTCTGGAGGTTCGGCTGTTTGTTAAGCCATCATAATAGCTACATGTATAGTGATTGTGGATGAATGTCCTGTCATTGGAGTTTTCAGCCAGAAGAGAACACACTGTGGCAGCGTTGATAAACCCGGAACTATGTGACTTTATCTATGTTGTGGTCCATAATTCTACGTGGATAGACAGACGGATAATATTGAGCCATGTTAATACCACCAGAGAAGTTGAGAACTTCTGTCCTGTTGTCACCTCAATTCACTGCTTATTTAACCAGATTGGTGTCATTTAATATTTATGTGTGCATAAATGCATTTGTACATGACGTCCACCAAATGTAAACAGAGCTTAATAGATTTTGTAGGTAGATAACAGTAATGTGGAGGTAATTATTTATCCGTCTCTTTGTGACAGGTAAATTGCTGCCAGACTAATAAGTGATTTGACTGAATTAACCAGTAGATTCAAGTAATGTGTGTTCATCATACTGAAAGTAATTGGAATTATTTGTATTCCGCTTTGCCTTCAATGCTGCAAAGTTGTTTGAATGATTGAAAGGACACTCGGCTTGTAGAATGTATTGCTTCAACAACTCCCAAAATTGACTTATTGATGCAGTTATCCTGGAGCAACTAAAGAAAAATTTGCAGGTTAATGAAAAATTGATTTCAAGTAGGCCTGGTAGTATGTTGCTCTTTTAATCACAATTAGCTTCAAATTAATCATTTAAGTGTTCAAGTTGAGGAACTTGCTCATGAAGATTTTTGCATTATGATTTGTTTTCATTGTTTAGTCATAAGCGGTAATGTTTGTTCTGCTGTGCTTAAAGGAGGAGATTTTGAAGCGGATGGCTGCGGAATTTCAGGGAGAAATAACAGATGAGAACATACTGCTAGCAATGGATGTTGACAGCGAACTGGCCGGTGATGAACAAGCTCTTGCAGCACCTGGTATTGCTGTTGTTTGATGGTTTACTGTGATTTTGGCAATTAGTCTGTTTGATGAACACTGCTGTTGCTTTCTGGCAGCTTTGTAGATATTCTGTATTCTGTTGTTATTTTGTCTTCAAATAAGTAATGTTTTTTACATAAAAATATGCTCCATTTTGCATGCCGAACTTGCTTGATACCAGCCTACTTGGGTATCCAGTTTTGTGTTTTGCTATAATGCAGCTGACATGCATTCCAATAAAGCACAAATGGATATCATGCACAGAAACAGATTTAATAACCTAGGTTATTGTTAAACCTACCCCATCTAGGATGGTTCGGCACTGTCAAGTCGTTTCTTATTCACACCTGTGACACTGGTGTTATATAAAAATGGTTTCTCTATTAAACTAGATTAAGTTTGTGCAGTGTAGCAATATGCCTTGGTTACATTGTTTGCATTAACCGTCAATGTTTGTTAAGATTATTATCTATGGCTTGCTTGCTCATACGTGATAAAATGTCACTTGTCAAATGTTTGGTTTATTATTTTGTAGATTCCAAGTCACACTTCCCCAATGGCAGCAGAAATGTATAAATGCTGCAAAGCTTCAAAGTTGCACACTGCTGTGGCAACGGACAGATATCAGTTTTGCATTAGTTATTAGTTAAGTGTTATTTATTTATGTAAGATTATATTTAATCTCTTTCATTGTTGTTATTACACCGGTATGACATTTGTGGACTGATTGCTTCTTGTTACAAATATCATGAAGTTGAGTGGAGAATGTAGTTTGTTTGTTAAATTTGTTGTTTGTTTAGTAGTTTTGTCAAATTGTTCTTTACTGTCTGTCACCGTGTCTGTACTATCTGGACTATATACACCATGTCTCAATAAAAAATGTGCCACTTTTTGAATAACTCTGAAACGTCAGCCGATTTTGTTAATTTTTGGCAAGCAACATTACGAAAAAGCTTTGCATTGATAACTTTAGTTTTGCCCACCTCACCTTAATACTGTTGCTGCACTACCTTCTGAAATTCAGAAGTCGTATTTTGGCTGTTTACAGCAATGAACTCAAACTGGGTAGTGCATGCTTCAACTCAGAAATGACTAACTGATTAGTGACAAACACGAGTAACAGTTATTATCTCACAAAAAGTCTTACATGTTACATCACATTATTTTTATTACTGCATGTGCTTAAAATGTTCCCTTCGGCACGAACGCAAACAGTGGACGTTGACACCACTTACAAACAGCATGTTCAATAACGCGCGACCCAGAGCAGCTCACTCACTGTTGATGCATCATTTTAGTTTGTCGACGTACAATTTTTTAAATGAACACAATTAGTGTTAAATATGTAACAGGTTTTCAATGATTTTGTGGTCTGAGTGATTTTTTGAGCCGACGCATGAGCTCCCCAGTATGAATTCATTGCTGCATACAGTGTAGCGACAGTATTCAGGTGAGGTGGGCAAAGTATACTTTTTTACAGAGTTGCTTTGTCATGTTGCATGCCAAAAATGGCACACTTTTTATTGAGACATGATGTGTGATCTGTTTGCACAGCTTCAGTGTCAGTCAGTGTGCTGCTAGTTTTTAGTTTGACTTCTCAACCAAGTTGATCTAATAAACAGTCTGCTGTCTGTACTTCCATCCGCGTTTTTTTGTGGGTTGTCCGATTCGAATAAAATTTAGTGCATAGGTAGAAGTCAACGAGTGCTACATGATGGTGTGCCAAATCACCTAATCTAAGGTCAAGGTCATGAGGTTTCCTCCGCTATTGACAATGGAAGCTGGCAAGTAGAAAGTGATTCGTAAACAGAATGGTGTTTGGCATGGTTTTTGTGGCGTGGGACTATGGATGCATCGACTAAAGTGTCTGTACTGTTTCCACATACATGTATTTGGCATGTATTATCAGCTACCAGATTTCAACTTTACTTGTTGTGTTCTGTCTGTAAGTGTATGTTAATCAAATGATTGTGAATTGGTTTACGTAATATGCCTATAGTCTTCTAGACATGAATATCCAGTAGTGAAACTGAATAAGCATTAAAACAGTGGATGAAATCTTATGGAGTTCACACATATATTAAAATTACAGTAAAACTCTAATCAAACAATGGGAAGTGGTTGCCATTTACCCCTAATAACCGACAGAGATTATCACAAAGCAGAACTTAGCACTACAAACTTGCAGAAGGTGTATTTTGTTATAGGCTTCGCAAATTTGCAATATAACGAAATACTTTTATGATGCAGTTTTATTGTAGTTTTATCACACACAAGTAGACGCCATTATTGCAATGCATGATTCAGGCAGTCTGTTAGGAGCATGCTATTGTTCTTTTTGAACAGTTGCTGTTCCTTACCCTGAAGTTCCTGAACAGTTTTCAGTAGTTTCTGCAATTACAGTATATGTTCTACGTTACTTGACACAGATGATGTAAGCCGTTTTCATTTGCATGCAGTTAAGGATGAACAAATAAACTTGAGCTGAACATGTCTCGTAATTAAAAGATAAGAAATTGCTGCATCTACATCTGCACTCTTACTGGCATTTGGTACAAAACAAATATGTTAATTTATTCACAAAAAAACAGCAATAGGTAAACGTGTCTTTGATATGCTAGTAAACAAACAGCTGTGCACAACAGTACTGCATAATAAGTTAAAGTGCATTGAAATAACAAATGTGTTAACCATTACATCGCAACATTGATATTAAGGTCAGACCTGGGAGTCAGTCACTTGCTGGAGTTTTTCTGGCTTGGCTAGCCGTTATATTCCACAATCTGCATTTTCCTGTTGGGCACAGTACTGTGTAGTGTTGTGTGATACCTTTGATACCTCGATAAGTATTGTGAGTACTAACGTTTCAATAGCAGTATCGAAGAGGTCTTGATATATCATGATGCCACGATACCGCAAAGTATCGTGACGATACCAGTTTTGATACCATGCAGTTTGCAACTGAATCGCTCTATTGTTGACAACTACCACACACTGTATGACAGCAGTGAAAAAAGCATGTTACATTAAAGCTTGTCAAACATATAGTAAACATATATTTCTAAGGTGGGGCCACCCAAACATCGCAGCGACAAGCTTTTGGACCAACGTTTTGCATGAACTTCCGGTATCACAGTAATCGTGATACTCGATGGGCCTGCCTGAGATGGTATTGTTATTGAGGCTCCAATTTCAGGTATCTCACAACATTGGTACTGTGTAAGCCTATAGTGGTACTGGTCAGCAATATAGGAAGTGACACATAGGTACCATAGTGGTTGTTACTTGCAAACTTCTCAGCTCAGACTCAGCTGGAATATTTTTTCAGCTTGGACTTGGCTAAAATCTGCCTTGGCTCGATAACTTTCTGCATCTCAGCTTTGGCTCCCAGGCTGTTCCCAGTGCAAATCATTAAATCATGGCCAGAAATGAGTACGTTGGAGTAAGTCGACAATGGAATGTACATACTGCAGGTCTAGTAGTAATCACAGTCGCTAAACACAGCAATGCACTAGAAATAATAAACAGAAAAAAACCCCAGAGAACATAATGCTGTACAAGTTGAATCAGTCTATTTACACTGTAAAACTACTAAAACAACATAACACTTGGTGCACTTCATAAAAATAACTGATCTCAGTCATAAATAAATGGAAACGTTTTAAGTGCACAACTACACTACCGGTATTTGGACATATTGATATTGTATGCATCGAACAATATTCATTGACAGTGCATCACCACATGTAAGTTATGTTCTGTTTCAAACACAGCACAAAAATTCACACATCATTACTTACTGCACAAGAAAATGAACAATTATGCATGGTACTTAATTATCTGGGACTTTTAACTAGCTGCCATTATGCATCACTCAAAAGTACAACCTCATAACAAATACCAAAAGTGTATTTGAAAAAATACATAAAACAAAAAAAACAGCAAACGTATATAGACATTTCAAAGGCAGGCCTTATTCTTTTTTCTACAATGACAGCTGTTATCAGTGACACTCAGACGACGCTGTGTTCACAGTCTGTGTCAGTAACATCACGCTGATAAGTAAAAACGGCCATCTCTACATGTACTGCACGAAAGCCCACATAATCTAACATTATGCTGTTAATGAATTGGTGATAAAAAGTGCTCAAAAGCCAAAGCAGCTAGGCTGCATAAAGACAACACTGTGCAACTAAATAACAACACTTGACGGACCAGTGACAAATTCACCAGAATGCCGTGTAACAACCTTGGGAACTGTGGCAGCTGCCATGTCTGACGATACATTCACTGACGTTCCAGCCATCACTACAATAAACAACGTACATGTAGCAGATTAAAAAGTACATTGAAAATTTGGGTGAAAATTAACAAAATTTAATCAATTAGTACTATGTCACCCTTCAAATCACCTGGAAGGGATGGAATTTTTCCTGTCCTGTTACAGAAAGGAATTCATTACTTGGCAGATCCACTCCAAAGTATTTACAGAGCATCTCTGCTTCTGGGATATATACCCAAGTCATGGCGTACTGCTCAAGTTGCATTTATCCCTAAACCTGGGAGACTTGATTATACTACAGCTAAGGCGTTTAGACCTATTGGTCTAACTTCATTTCTCTTGAAAGGCATGGAGAAATTGATTGATCGTTACTTACGTAGCGGCCCTTTACTTGATCTGCCAATTCACCCTCGGCAGCATGCATTTCAGACAGGAAAATCTACTGAA
>Ga0209367_1005140_pt1 | contig 18138 bp, 10 predicted proteins | sample WorMetLIZISLAND2_FD_187412 | JGI IMG/M metagenome (GOLD analysis project Ga0209367, IMG submission 187412) | Marine gutless worms symbiont microbial communities from Max Planck institute for Marine Microbiology, Germany - Olavius geniculatus... ... | reverse complement strand
ATGTATAGCACCATGTAGTTAATCAAAAGATTTTTGCTGTTTTAGTGGACTGATATATCGTCACGTCGTCCTTACACTGAGTTTTAAACTGATAAGTTTTTTACATTTATAGGTATAAATAATGACTAGGCGAGTGTACATTAAACACTGTGAAGCATAAAACACACACCAAAATTTATCGATCATAACTTAAAGGTGGATTATCAGTTTATAATAATTTTTGGTAGAAATGTTCCTCATACAACTGGCCATCAAATGACCACTTATGTTTCCATCTTATCAAACGTCTATTTCTGCATTGCCTGGGGAAAACAAAACACATAATACAGTCGCCAAAATGATCAGAAGCACCGAAAACATCCCTGACATTATCGACAGTAACTTGAAGAGGGGTAATTAGATTTTTTAGTTTTTGGAAAAAATATTTCAGAAAAAAACTGGGCATCAAATTGCCGTTTAAATACGTAGGAAAAGCGAAATGTGCATTAAAATGAACAAAAGACACCAATAAATTTTATCTTTTGAGATATGTGGCTTCCAACAGCCCTGACCTCACTTAATTCATTCGACAATGTTTGAGGCAAGTGAGTCTACTCAACGCTGTTTAAGAAGTCGATAAACTCAAGAAGTGACTGGTTAAAGTCTGGAGCAAAACACTGTCGACACTGAGCTCAATGAATGGAAAATGCATCTGCATGCCTGTGTTCACGCGAATGGCCAATATTTCAGATATTTAGGCCTACTGTCAGCAGTTGCACAACTGGATAATTAGATGAACTGTTAGCCAATGTGCTAGAAATATAGACAAGAAGGTGCTAAGTGTGTGTTATTTTAAACAATCAGTCATACTGCATTGAACAGAAATGTAAAATTTCATTTGTTTTGCTTTCCGCAGGTAGTGCAGAAACAGACATCCATTGAGGTAAAAAACACAAATGGTCGTTTAATGGCCAGTTTTGTCTTGAATATTCGTACCAACAATTATTAAAATGTGATAATCGATCTTTGAGTTGCGGTTGATAAATTTTGGTGTGTTTTTATACTTAACAGTGTACATATAATAATGACTGGCGATTCACGTTACACCATTATTGGTTAGGCTTCGTTTAAATGTAGGCCTAGTTTATCATCTATGATGCGGATATTTTGATGTTATAGCGGTGGGCTGTTCTGATTTGGTGTCGCCATCTGACGGAGCGTGGTTGAGACGTGATGGTGATGAGGTGGTGGTGGGTTGTTACACGTCACGTCAGTCGTGGCGGCTGCTTTGTGTCGACGGCAGATGGACAGGAACTGTCGGCCTCTGTCAGGCCGCTCTGCATCAGCAACACAACGACCATCACCAGCATCAGTTCATTGATGGCTCAGACGATGGTGAGTCACTGTAAGTTGTGGGATTTATAGTTGCGTTCGTATATGCATGATGTGGTCTATATAAGTGCTTCATTCAATTACAGGGTGGGCCAAAAAACGGACCTGTTTGAGCGTTGATAACTCAGCAATGGTTACATGTAGAAAAGCGTGTGATATGTCAAAAGTTTTAGAATGTTGTAGACAAAAAGGGCCAAACTTGCACAGCAAATCATTTAAATATTTTTTGCCTAATTTGCCTAAATCTTTATTACCCTAAAATTAGGCATTTGCTTGCACTCGCATGTGCCCGAGTTCATTAAACTCAAAAACTCACTGCCAAAAAGTTCAGATTGAAATTCTGTGAATTTTTCAATGTAGGGGCATTACAACAGATAGCATGGTCACAAAATGTCAGTAACTGACCAGCTAAAACGTGTGCTAATCGAATGCTGGGCTTAGCTGATCCTGAACACATTGACTTCAGCCATCGATCAGCTGCCTAAAAGGACTGATGACTGTTATGAATGCAAAAGCTGGGCAACTGCTTACCAAATGTCATTTAAACTCAACGTATGTGTTAATGATTGTTGATATTTCACTGTATGCTGAAAGAAAATCAACTTAAATTCATGCGTTACTGCCAATTTAGCATGATTTTAGGGGTGGGACAGATTTGTTTAGTAATGCATTGGAGATCGAAAAATGGTAGACAGTTTTGATCAATTCGACAAATAGGCCTAGTAATTGTTGCTTGCACACTATTTCTATACGGCTAAAGCTGCCAGATTAATTACACATGTTTCTGTAATGTTTTGCTTACTTGTTTTGTAGATGAAGATCGGTCGCAACAACAGACTGTTAACTACACTGATTCTAATTTCGGTTTGTATATACAAAATTAGTACCTCCTATACGCTTTCTAAACAATTACAATCATCGGTATGCGACGTGAGATTGAAGGAGAGACAGGGCTACAGTTTTTGTCGCACTACTGGTTTGTTTGATTAAAATTGAAAAATTGTGATTAGGTTGTGGCCTAGTGCATGTAATTTCTATCTAAATCGTGTTGATATTTTCAGCGCTGTTGTCGATAGTAGCGGTGACATGCAGTGGAGTCGCGCTTTGTCTGCTGGTCATCTGTGTCGGAGTCGCCTGTCTACGCCGGTTTGTACAGATTAGTTTATTCGTATGTTTGATCTCAAAAAATTACGAAAGATTAACGTTTGTGTACATTTCTCAGTGGCAACCGGTCTCAGAGTTAGGAGCGTCACCTGTTGCGGATTACGCATTGTTATCTGCCATTCAACACGGGTGACTGGCATGAAGTTGCCCGCTTTAATAACCTTATCCAGACAGGCTGGTACTTGATTTTCCTACTCAAGAGAGATGGAAGGCTGAGCTAACTGATCGTTAATTATCGTATACATGTATATCGAGCTGGTTTACTATCCAGGAAGTAACCACTTGGTTGCAACCTGATCGGGAGAGAAAAACACGGTGATATTGCTTTTGGTTGTTACAGGCAGAGCAGAGCGATGAGTCGTGAGAAGTCGTGTGCTGCGGATGCTGAAAGGCTGAAAGCGATGAATGGAAGTATTGACAGTTACTCGATGAATCTGCCGGCAACCAATGATGACGTCAACTTGCAGTGGCATCAACAACAACAACAACGTCAACAACTTGTCATTTAGCATTACCAGCAGCAGCTTTTCTAGCACAGGCAGTGTTAAGAGCGCAGTGTTAATTTTTACTCCTCGCGCGCTACGTTCCTAACGTAGCGAAGAGGAGTATGTAAGATCAGTGTAATATTGAGGACCGACCGACCGACCTACCGACGACCAACCAACGACCGACCTCTGTTCCTGGAAGAGCCTTCCTGGAAGAACTTCAAACGGCCATATCTCCATAACGGTGCTAGATAATGGTCACGTGACCGATGACGTCACGTGACCCCAAAAGGTCAAACTCGTGACCCCATCTTTGAGGCGCCATATCTCCATAACGGTGCTAGATAGGTGCATGGTCAATATGGACAAGATCATGGGTCTCTCTAGCACCGTTATGGAGGTATGGCGCCTCAAAGATAATGGAGTCACGAGTTTGACCTTTTGGGGTCACGTAACGTGATGATGTCAGTTGCACAGTTGATGCTGTCCGCGAGGTGATGCTGTCGGCACCGCTATTTGCGGTGTGAAAAAAGGAACTAAAAAGCAGTTAAAAGAATACAAAAGAAAATAATGCGCGCGAGGAGTACATTAGATTGGTCACAATCTTAAATATTTCTTATTACATGCTTACTAAGCCGCTTGTACTTAAATTTGTTGCTGCTCTATTGTGTGAAATTTGAATGAAAACTTTTACGACTCATGACGTCAATTTTTGTTAAAAATTATGATCAACCGTGTGCTTCTGATTGATAGATTTAGTTTTGTCTTATTTTTCTGCTACAGCTAATGTCATTTCAGATGTCTGCAGTCTGCACTACTTTGCGATAGCGCCTGCTGAACGTGTTTGGCATAGCATTGAACAGTATGTGTCATGAACGCTTTTATTCAAAGTCGTGTATAAGGCGTCGTGTGCGTTGTGAAGGTGGACGTTGTGAACACCTGTTGTAAATTAATCCCCCGTACAGCATACAATCGAGAACTATCGAATTAAATAACTGCCTAAATGTAGCCTATATGGTGAAGTAATGAACGTGTGATTAAATTTTTCCAAAGTAGTGCAGCAGCATGTAAGGAAAGGTAACTTACCTACAATGTATAGTCTTAACTTAGCTTTTTCACGTGCATTTCTTTCTTATATGCGTCACCAAAAGCATTGCAATCCTGGAAAAAGTGATATATGTTCTACGGTTTACAGTGTACAGTGCTTGTATACAACTACAAAATTTATGTTTTTAATTATAGAACGCACACAGACAAAAACTTACATTGTCGCTGCGTCAATAAGTCGTCGTGGTGGGCTTCGGTCTTCCACAACCAGCAACCTCGTCATACAAGGCTGCAGACTGTCAACTTACAGCACTCGTGTCTTTAATGTTGCTAGTTCAGCCTGCTGGAACGGTCTACCTGACTACCTGAAGTCACCGGAGATATTTTTTTAATACTTTTAGGCAGCAGTTGAAACATTGTTATTTTGCAGATATTGCAATCACTAACGCTACTGCAGCGCATAGAAACTTCGTAGATGCGCTTTAAAATGTATTTTGATTAGATTTGATTGGATTGGATTGGATTGGATTGGACTGTGGTTCATAAAGATGTTCATGATAGACGCGGGCTATATGTAGGCTTAGTGGCCCATTACAATTAGACTTTGACCGCCAGATTAAGCAAAAAGGTTGTCGCAATAATTGACATGCGTTAAAGTATAGTTATTGTGCTTAGTTACGAAGATTTTACGAGAACTCACTCACTCAGAGTCACACACACACGCGCGCGCACACGATGAAGAGATGTCAGTTTTTGGCGCCTCCACACTTTCAAGCCTGCACGACATTCGGTGTCTGTGTTTGAGACGGTCCCTGACGACACCAAAGCTGCAACGCGCCGATGCATATCGCTGCGCCGTTTTGTATGCAGCTTACAGCCGTGACTGGCGCAAAAGCAGTGGCTGTTGCAGTTTATTGAAACATCTCTGTGAGCTAGCACGTATGCTGCTGATTGCTTGAATACGATTGCGTTTTAGTCAGTAGTTGTTTTTCGTAGAATTTATGATCCAGTGCAGCGTTAGTTTGCTGCCAATATGAAAATAATGCACTTTCTGCTGTTATGCACTCCTTGGTGGACGATAGTGACAGGAACGCTGGCAGAGCATCGTACTGCAAGGTCTAACGGGTGGATGTCGGCGAACGAAGGTAAGTCCACTATTATGAACTATATTTGAACTGAAAGTAAGCGCATTTAATTAAGTGTAGACACTAGCTTATCACTGGCATTTTATTGTTATCACTAGCTATACATGGCAACATTATTACAGCCGCACTGCAGTCGTCGAAACCAGTTGTCCATCACAAGACATTAAAGTCGTCATGTTTGGCAGGAATTCGATGCCTTTTGTGCAGATAACGTTGCTACTGAGTATTGCAACGGTGAAGCTTTCTGCTGTCAATATTGACAGGAAATGAAGTCGCTGAGTATTGCAACGGTGAAGCTTTCGAGCCTCGCTGTACCGGAAATGACGTCATCGTGATGCTGAGTTCTCGGTACGGCCGGATGAAACTCGGACGATGCGTGGAGGAGGAACCTGGGTTTGAACCGATGCTGGAGGACCCACGCTACCTGGGATGTTTCACGGACGTGCTGGACGTCGTGAGTCGACAGTGCTCCGGCAGGTCAAACTGCACGCTGCGCGTCAACGATCAGAACTTCAACAACGTCAAGCCGTGCTACGCCAACCTCAAAATGTACCTGGAAGCCACGTACATGTGCATCAGCGGTATGTATATTTAACCATAACTTTTGGTCCAGTTTAGCGTTACTACTGAAAGCACAACCTTACGGAATGTAGTTTATTGTACAATCCAGTCTGCAGTTGAAAGTTGTCGTTAACGTCTGTTGTGCATCATGTGCTAAACAGCAGCAAAATGCTGATAGGCCATCTACATGTAACTGCGAATTGTGAAGTGCTATAGACATGGCTAGAAAACTGTGATCTAGTGTTGACTGTAAAGTGTGTCTTATGTAGGACATTGACCGGCATTAGCCATGTTTAGTCTAAAGTTGGCATGTTTCAAAGAAACTTTTCTCGAAGAACAGGCTTACTCACAGAACGGACGACGCAAACGGCATGCAGTAAACTATTAATGCAGTAAATTGTTCTGAAATAATTTGCTTTGCAAACGGACGTTTGGCTGTAAATAGTTAAACTGTTGTGCACGCTACGGTACGTAAAAATTAGTAGGTCTATAAGTAAGGACCTACTAATTCGTCACGTACTTAGCGATGACTATTGCCTGCAATTCATGTGTTATTTCAGTGGCGGCGGAGACTCGTTACTGTACGGTGTCGGTGTCGAGCGGTCCACAGCACATCGTCGACTTCGGCAGAACTCGGCAACAGTCAGAAACACTCGGCAGCAGCAGCAGCAGCAGGTGCGGTGATGAGTCTCGACCGTGGACTGTTGAAGCTCTCAACGGACAACGTATTAGCGTCAGTCTCATCGACTTCACGACCGCAAACACAAATACAACCGCCGGTAGGTTGCATGATATGATCAGCGTGTTTAGTAAAACACGCAAATACCTACAGGTACACAGTTCAAAAGTAACAGTGCTAATGGACCTATTACGTCGTATAGCACAAGACTTTATTAATTCCTAAATTGTGGCATTATATAATTATCGTCACTTTAAAATGCAATGACTTCCAACGAAAAACTAAATAATAGTGGATATCTTCACGGACTGTTGTTGTTTGTCCTAAGCAGCTGCTGTTGGTCAGGCTAGAGAGCAGCGCTGTAACGTGAGGTACGGTGAAGTGATGGACAAGGCGGCGAGAAAGAACGTGAGCATCTGTCGACGAACAGCAGAACAAGATGGCGGACGACTGAGTCGTGTCTACGTCTCACAGTCTAACTTCCTGCACATCACATTCACTTCAACTCAACAACGTCATCAACAACGCAGCTTCATCGTTCACCTGGAAGGTAATTGTACACAGGATAAAAGTTAATTAGTTTTTCGCATAGAGCCTTCCACAAGAAACGTACAGATCAGCCATTCGCTTTAGTCAAGTTATTGTATTTAACGCAGCCTAAAATTATTGTTTTATTTTTGTTCATTTTTAATTGCTCGAAGTATTTAACGTTCTGTTTAAAATTCTGTTTAATTTTGAAGTTCAAATAACAATGCGGGCTTTGCTTTCGTAACGGTCGCTGCGTTTCCAACTTCAGAAGTTATCTAAAGGGTATCATTTAGGGTTAATTCAAATGCCTTCTATCGGCAGCTGTTTATTTGTGACATCTGTGTTAGCGGTGGGCTGTTCTGACTTGGTGTCGCCATCTGACGGTGCGTGGTTGAGACGTGATGGTGATGAGGTGGTGGTGGGTTGTTACACGTCACGTCAGTCGTGGCGGCTGCGTTGTGTCGACGGCAGATGGACAGGAACTGTCGGACTCTGTCAGGCCGCTCTACATCAGCAACACATCGACCATCACCAGCATCAGTTCGTTGATGGCTCAGACGACGGTGAGTAGTGATATCTGATGTGTTGATATTAGGCCTATTTCTTTCGTGTTTTGATTTTAAGTCTACACTATGTTTCTTTATTAATGCTTGAGCTGATTATAGTGTGCAGACTGACAGACGAATTTTGTTTAGTTATTGTTTTGTAAGTATTGTTGAAAAAATTTTTTCGCACTTTAAATGTCACAACTTTGTCCGTTTTGTTAGATATCGCTAATTGACTGATCGACCGCTCCCGTTATTTTTGTATCGATATTGCAGTCTGCTTGTATTCTTTTAATTTTACTTTTGGGTTGTTTGCAAGCAGATGATCAGCAGCAAGAACCGATTCACAACTTTGTTGACTCAAACTTCGGTTCGTATATGCGATGTTTCTAGTATTTCTCTTTTACGCACTTATTACAAGAAATTTGAGCTAATGCTGACGAGACGCGCGAAAGCCTATAGCAGTTCCGGTTCAATAGTTTGGCTGAAAATTGGAGTGTTCACGCTAAGTTAATATAGATATACCAAATTCTCTATCTGGATCGCATAACGATAGTTTCATGGCGCCGTCTTGTGAATGATATAGACTTGTGTCGCAGCCCGAAATCGTCAAAAAAATCTATAAAACCCCCTATTTTGGCGTTCAAGGTTATTCAAGGTCATTAAATTTGGCGTCAATCGAGAGCCAGTGTACAACTTCCTATTAGTGATTAATAGTAACTTAGGCCCTATCTCACACCGTTACTGAGATACAGCGACCTATTGGCCAAAAATCGCAACTTTTGCCCACCCCCTCTCATTTAGCGTTTTCGTTCGGGGTGACCCCCTTCGAATTTATGGAAAAGCTTTAGGTTCCTGAAACTAGAGTCTTTCAGGCAGCTGATGGTGAATATTTGGTCATCCTATCTTGCATCGTTTTTGACTGATCCACGCGTGTGACAAACGGACAGACAGATTTGCGATGGTTAAGACGTGCTGAAAGTAGTAGCTGCTTTCGCGCGTAAAAACGTATTTATCTGATTAAAGAAAAATTGTATGATTTTGACCAATTGATGTTAAAATGCGATTCACGTTTGATGTTTGATATAATAACATTATTTAGACCACCATTTATGCATTTTTCGATTTGTTGATTTTTTTATTATGATCAGCAACTGTTGACAAACTGACTTAGCCAGAGTTAGAAACCGATAGTTTAAGTAAAGTACTGAATTTATCAATAACTGACTACGTTTTGTTGTTATTTAACTGAGAGACTTTCCCGTGTTCGTGTTCAGCGCTGTTGTCGATAGTGGCGGTGACATGCAGTGGAATCGCGCTTTGTTTGCTCGTCGTCTGTGTCGGAGTCGCCTGTCTACGCCGGTCTGTAGTATTTGTACGAATTAATGTTGGAAGATATAGCTAATGCGCTTGTCATTGTCACACAAAGTTTTGGTCGATGTCCAACATGGAGAAACATTTTTTGTGATCGGCATTTTCCGCCACTATCATGTCGACAAATGATGAACTTGCACTCACTGCCCGTCACTTTGTGAACGGCGTAGCTAAAAATTTTTGAGTTTTGAAAAACTATCTAGTTTACAGAAAAACAAATTGAAGAATTCTTTATGACAGTTGAAAGTTGACAGTGGAGTTTGCTTTGAGTGTTATCTGAACTAACGCGGTCAGCATCACTTGTCACTCATGCTGCGTGCAGCACACATCTAATGTATCATTTGCGACGTTCAGTAAATTATCATTTAATGGAGAAATAATGTTCGCGAAAGTAATGAACGTCACCGTCACTTTGGTTTATAGTTTTGCTGATACGGTGATACTGTAAAGTTAGTGAGATAGTGTTTTCGGTTCTTGCAGGCAGAGCAGAGCGATGAGTCGTGAGAAGTCGTGTGCTGCGGATGCTGAAAGGCTGCAAGTGGTGAATGGAAGTATTGACAGTTACTCGATGAATCTGCCGGCAACCAATGATGACGTCAACTTGCAGTGGCATTCGCAACAACAACAACAACAGCATCAACAACTTGTCATCTAGCATCTGCAGCAGCTGCAGACATTTGTTCTAGCTGTGTAAGAGTTTTTGACGCGCTGCAGCTATGCTGTAGGGCGTCTATGGCACAATGTGTCGTCTGTCTGTCGTCCGTAACAGATGCATTGTGGCTAAACGGTGCAAGAGAGGGCCTAGGTTACTATTCATCGCTAATAGAATGTCGCATATTGGTTTTAAAATGACGCGAAAATTGATGACATCAATCCTTGAAAGGTCATAACGCATTATGATACGCCAATGTTGCGTTATAAACGGCAAGTCGTAAGGGGATTGGCGATGGTATCATCGGACAGGGCGCTAATAAGTTCTTATAGACTGTCAATAGTAACCTTGTCTCCATATGCAGCGGTTTGGCCGCAATTTTCAATTGAAAGTTGCAAGCTATAAGTGGCCGTATTTCGGAAACGGTGAGAGATAAGGCATAGGTTGCTATTGATCACTAATAGGAAATTGCATACGCCCTTTCAAATAAGATGAAAATTATTGTCCTTGGATGACCTTGAAGATCAGTACTGCAACAGAAACTGTATAGGCTATAGCGCGTCTTCCCTAGCGATAGCTGGGTTTTCTTGTTGTACACATGCTGACCTTTGGAGACGATTCATTTAACACGGACATTCATTAGTGGTGACGCTACGCCACAGTCCTCGCCGAGCACGCGTTAACGGCGACGAGTAAGACTTGAAACACGAAACATCCGTGTATTGGCCTACTATAGTTTTTCATGTTTGCTTTTACATTTCGAATCCCGATATAGATATCGCCCGCTTTTGACGTACATGAAGAATGTAAGCGTTTGGTGTCAGCACTATCATTTTGGTTTAATGCCTTTGGTGGTGAGCCTGATTTCAAGTAGTGTCCCAGTTTTACACTGCAAAAATAAATCATCTCAGTCATTGGCGACGGCTTAAGGTATAAATCTACTGCTTTTCTATTAATTATCCGATCATTTCGAACAGTGCTGGCTAGTTAGTCATTCTGATTTGTTTTACTGATTGAACAGAAGAAAACTAGTACACTTCGCAATAAAGCAATTAGAATCATACATAATTTTACGATCATGGGCTTTTTTTGCTGCGTAACATCACAATAATTTAACACGACACAGGTTGGCATATTGGCGCGTGCTGTAATATTTCTGTAAATTCGACGACACGACGGAGCAGACAGCAGCCATTTTACAATATTTCACACAATAATTATAATAATTTTACACAATACGTAGGCACTTATTACGTTGAAACGTTGAGTCATGCACATTTGCGAATTTTTTTAAATATGAAAACTGGAGTGTTTAATTGGCGTGGACGTGTAGGTCTAGCTGAATAAGTTGGAACGTTGATCGTGCACGTTTACGAATTTTTTTCGTGAAATTCGGCACAGCTTAACTTACAGTACGTGTTTCTGGTGTTTATGATAATAATAACTTTCGTATTCGATGTATAATTATGCATTTTACGGAGTTTATAACACTTCGCAGCGACGCGGTGCGGTTATTCTCGGAACGGAAGCAGGCAATGACGTCATGGAGTCTGGTCGGTCACGTGACCGATGACGTCACCAGGCGACGAACTGCTCGGCCTCGGCGATGTCGGTGTCGGTGATGTCGCCTTCGCGGACAACGTTCAGCGTTTCGACGCCGTTCTCCGACAGCCTGCCGACAACACACGATCCACGCTGCCACTGTAGACCTGTAGACTATAGGTTTACCAAGTGCCACAGTTCAGTGACGGATCCACAAATTTGGAATAGGGGCGGAAGGGTAGTCGTGGAGCCTGGGGAGGAAGATATACCCCCTTTCCAAAAAAAAATCGAAAATTTTATACAAAAACGCATTTTTGTGCAAAAGTTTTACTTGTTTTAAAAAAGATGCATCCAGATGGATCCACCACTGCCACAGTTGCTTCATCTCACTGCTTCCAGCAGGCCTACAGCTCTCTTTACAGCGGCTCAACCAATTGCCCCAGATGGCTGGCTGACATTGTGCACTCTAAATATTCTATTTGCTTGCTTGCAAATGCCGATTTTGATAATTTTTTCGTTGTTGCAATCACAAATTACAAAGTCGATAAGTCTTGTGCAAAGTACAGTTGAGCTGCTTCGCGATGAAGAAAAATTCGGGAAAACGATGACTATAAGCCGTGCTTGAGAGTTGAGACGCCAAAAAAAACTACTGATAACGTCACTGCTCAGCCGAGATGATCACAGAGCAAACATTTAACATAGGTGCGACACGACACAATTTCACTAGTATTAATACGTAAGGTAAACGTAAAATCTTTAAAAGCCACAAGACCCATACAGCAGCACTCATTGCCTACCAACGAAAGGAAGACTAGGCTGAGATGACGTGGATTTATTTTCCTGCGGACAGTTAGCAATGCAACTGAGTCTCGCGTATGGGTTAACTTTGCTACACTGCTGCTGCTAATGGTATTAAATAAATTATAAATAATCATAACCTACTTTGTTATTGCGACGCTAACCATTAGTACCACCGTAGTTATGAAAACTGAGTCCTGTCGACCTACTTCTTGGTCATGTAGGTTCGTCCGTCTGACTTCATCTCTATCGACAGATGAGCGCTCTTCGTGCCCGTCGCCGCGTCCTCACGATCGTTACTGTCGGCATCGCCTTTCTTGTCGACGACATGCTGAGAGTCCGGAGCGGATAGAGGGCTGAGTTCGGAGCCGCCAGCGTTCGACGTAGAGTCGCTAGCTTCAGCGTCGTCCTTGCGACTCGTGACGCTGTACTCGACTGTTACGAACTCCCACGTCTTGTCGTCCGCCCTATATGGCGTCAGCGACGAATAACATCTCCCAGTTAAAATGGTTTCCTGTCAAAACCTGGACCGACATAACCGGGAACGTTAAAACTACCCAAGCACACGAACCTTATCCCTAACTTTTTCTTTAACCTTATTTCCTAAACCTAAGCTTACATCACTGTGTCCATGTTTTGTCGTTCCCAGTTTTGTCGGTCCATGTGTTGTCAGGACACCAGTTAAAATAGCAGCATTAGTCCTCTGTTATTATAATATTCTCGATAATATCTACATTTGATTGTATGGTTATCAAAAACATTAAGGCTCCATATAAAAATGTGTGCTGCTAAATTTGACTTCGTCTTCAGGTTGTGGTACTTGCATAATAACCAATGCTATAAGTCATATACAAGGTCACAAGTGACTATCTGCACAGCGTTTTCGTCGAATATACGGACAACTTCAAGGCAAAGCAAGGCACTGCTATAATGTAGCAAACACACAAAAAATATAAAACACTAGAGAAAGCACTCGGAGAGCGCAGGTACCTCCGCCAAGGCAAAGCTATTCTCCAGGCGAGGTCACCATCTTCGCTTTGCCAGCGGTTCGCTTATGCCCCCTTTAACGCAATGGTAACGAAAACTTCAAAGTGATCCAGAATCCAGGATTCCTGCCGGATCATCCCTAAAATTTAATCATTTGTAGATTATGCCATGCCCGACATACCCTCAAAATTTCAGAAAGATCCGTCCATAAGGTTTTGAGTTATCTTGTACACACACAAACAGACAGACAGACAGACAAAAACCGGCAAAAACATTACCTCCTTGGCGGAGGTAAAAATACATGAGAATCTCACAGCAGCTGACAGTTGCTGCAAATAATTTGTTTGCATTAGCCTATAATCGAACCTTGGATTGTCGTTGCCTGATCCAATACTCATTGCGTCTTCCTCGCCCCTGCAGAGCACACGAAAATCAAAATGTCAGAACTGGGCAAATAAATCAATTAGTTATTTATTACGCTATTTATTACAATCAAAACATCATATAGTGCTATACAAATTAAATGCAAATTATTAAAATGCGTAAACAACCTACCAGTAAAAAATGAAAAAAACAAAACATGCAAAAAGCTCAGAATTGACGTTTGTACGCGTAATTTATAATTTTATAGACAAAGCGCCTAACCAATAAAGCGACTGAATCGCTTACTCGCTAGCAGATGAGATGTCGACATCTTCATTATCATCGCCGAACCTCAGACCTACAGCATATACAAGCGACTTCTCACGCATAGAAGCTACACTGTTCCTTTATAAGTAGTAATCATTAGACATCATTATTACGCAGACGTAGGGCATAAACTAAAATTAAAAGTTCACACTATAACGTATATAAACATCAACATCTGCAGCTCGACCAATTACTTACTTGATAGGCCCAATTAGTTAGTAAATTCGTTAGATTCACGTTCAGCGTCACAAATCGTAAACAGCAATTCCAACATTAGCGGTAAAAGTCGCTTGTTTTAAAATTATTTTTATTTTATTGCAATTTTAAAGATGTAGGCCTAATCGTCGTTTGTTAAAATAATCAACTTTGCACACAAATGTCTACCACAATAGCACGAAAATTGTTACCTTTAAACGAACTGAAATCGTCGAAAATATCATAGGGGTCTGCGAGCGTAACACAGAAAGGTTTTCTGTCAACCATGTGAGCATCGTATTGCTGCCGCATCTCACCTGTGCATCAATCAGCAACATCATTTGCGACGCACTTAGACAATCGGCACTATTTGTTTAATAATATCAAGCAAAATTACACGACACTAGGCCTATACTACACACTATTTAACAGTAGGCCCACGAGATACGTTCATAGCGTGCAAAAACTGTGTAGGTCTATTGCAATTATGCATTATTTTATAATAAATGGCAATGCATCGAGGGAAGCCAATGAAGCCGATCAACCATATCCTGAAGCCACTGTGCGGAAAAATCAAATCAGCCTTAAGGTTAGAATAAAAACTATTAAAAACGTTTCAATATATTGTGGCCAGCCGATTATTTTTTTTTGCTCTGGCAATGCCCGCTGTGCCCTTATTCTAGCTTAAGCTGTAATCTGTAATCTACAGTCCTCACGCACCGTGTGAGAGAATTTCGTAGGCTTCAGCGATTTTCGTGAACATGTCGTTTGCCTGTAACTGATAAGCAAGATTCTTCAGCGGGTGCCACTTCCAGGCCAGCTGCCCGTACCTGCATATTTACGTATATACTGCGCGATATAATATATACTAGGTAATTATGATGTTTAATATTAAATTATAGTACCCCTAATTTCACCTTACACAAAATTATCATAACTACAGTTCCTTAAAATGGCGAAAAACGTACATAAACATATTATTCTGTTGTTACAGTCAGCAATTCTTCCAAACACTTTGAAATGCAACTCACACTGTTTACCTACTTTTACTCGTCATCTAAAACATTTTTATTTCTCGTTCTACTGGCACTAAGCACATCGAACGCGTTCGAGGTCGTTACAGCTAACGCGCTATATTAATTACTTCGTTACTTACAATGCTAAACGCATAAGCTTATACTAAAGTGCAGTTGGCATGCACATAGGCCTAGATAGGCCTACGATATCCCACAAATCTACCTACCGCACATTTTTACAGACATACGTATATGTAAATATCTCAATATCGAAATTTGTATTTTATTTTTAATAGTTTGGAAAAGATAAAAAGCGATGCAGTAAAAGGAATCGACAGAAAAATAAGGCAAATAGGTAAAGATAGGCTTTGTCCTTTCCTGTAAAAATCTTGCCGATGCCCACGAAAGATACTAACGCTTTCTTGATGTCGGTCTTTGTGGCGTCTTTCTTAACACCGAGCAAGGCGTAATAGTCGACGAACTCTTGGTCATCGCCGCCTGTAGCGGTGCTCGCCGACTCGGACGTCTTTAGTTTACTGTCGGACATGCTGCTGCAGCTGCTGCTGCTGCTGCTGATGATGATGATGGTGATGACGACTGTTAACTAATGTAATGTGGTTCGATGTAAGTGTAACTTAGCGCAGACGTTGCTGGTCCACCAAGACTTTTCGCGGGTACATAAACTGCAATCAAATGCATGAAATTCACGCACGCGGCAGGAAAATGTATGACAGTTTAGCTTATCATTTTTGCGCTTTTTCAACGCCGTTTGCTTTAGCACGTGTAGGCTACGCTCGTCTCACGCCGTTGATTTAAGTTCAAATATCGGACTTTGCCACGCTCAGTAAATCATTAAAAAACATTTAGATTTTAAATTTAAATATATGTCGTGATGAAGTCACAAAAGCGCAACTAACCCAAGCTTATTATTTTCTCATTTTTACCTTTAAATTCTACACGCCATAGTTTGCGAGAGTGAGATTCTCTTAAAACCGGCTGGTCGAAATCAATGGAATATGTAATTGTATGTCACAGCATAAGTTGTGTTGTAGCGATGCAGGCCTATGGGTTTTGAAACTGACATAGCGACAAAGAGGGTATATCATAGCATTAAACTCAAATTACAAGCAAAGCTGGTAACTAAGGCAAAATAAGTCTATAATACAGTTCAACTTTAACTCAAGATAAAACTGTATAGGCACCCATACCGGTAATAGTGAGTGCTTAACGTTATATAGCGTAAAACGTTGACCAACAGCGTACTGACCTGGATGTTAAAATAAAAACAGATAAATCCCAAAGTGAATTTTAATGCTAATTACAACAACGAACACAGAACAGAAGAGTAAGATATGACGTATGACGTCATTAATTTGTAACCATGACGACGCTGAACCAGCCAAACATAATGGCCTATGCTATACGTCGCTAAAAGACATTTTCATCCACGTCTTCGAGCATGTTAAGCTCAACTGGTCTGTAGGCCTATTTAATGGAGGCCACAATACCAACAACGCAAACATTATTTTCACACTGCACGTTGAATGCTCTACGCGACTTGATTACCCCGATTGCAATGAACGCACTGTGTGCAGGCCTATTTCAAGCTTTTTGAGACTGCCCCGCCAGGTGAATATTAATGTCGCAGCGTTCCTGGTAGAGAGCTATAGGCCTCTGCACTGCCTGCATGGACCATGCACCGGTGACCAGTGATTCAGCGCTGCGTCATGCAGCTGATGTTGTTGCCGTTGTTTCGTGACGGGCTGATGATAAGCGCAGTGTACGACCGACGCGATGTTTGGCGACACATTTTATTTTTTCTCTTGCCGTCGTTTGTCTGAATGGAATATTATTATTCTAATTTTAATGTCGTTCCCCAGCTATGTCGTCTGCAGGCAGCGACGTACTGAGTTACCGGCCGGTGAGTCAAAGTCAATGTACCTTAGGCCGTCTTTATATGGATAATGACAGAATTTGACTGTTATATTATATAGAGGGTGTATAATACTGTCAGCATTAAGTGATATCAATTGGTTATAAAACTAAGCAACAAAACAACAGTACTTCTAACCGTCAACTAAAGCTAAATAGGCCTAATAAAGCTGACAAATTTAAACTCTGTCATCGTATTAACACATTTTCAATAGCACTGTAAAAATCTACCTATGCATACGGTACACAAATCGAGCATTATCCAGCAAACGAAAGGAGACGTCATGACCATACAGTGTTTTCACTGCATATCTGACGCAGTGATGCTGCTTATCACAGATTCCTGTAGACTTCACATAGGCCTAGATCATGTCGTTAACTGTGATAATGATAAACTTATTGTTTATTGGGCAACCACACTTGTGTGAAGTGAAAAAAAGCTTTATGCTGTTATTAACTGATTGCATGCGATTTCATGTCGTAGCCGTAGACACGTACTGCCAGCTGGAGACACTGAATGCTCGGTGTCGCTGGAATAGTGAAGTCATTCTGATGACATCGGCGCAATGGGGACGAATGAAGACCAACAGATGTCTTGAGATTCATCCAAATGTCTTAACCGCTTTCGGTCACGACCCGCTTTTTCTCGGTTGTTTTCAAGACGTACTGTTGCTCATGGACTCGAGATGTTCTGGTCGCTCAGAATGTCAAATGCGCATTCCCGACGCCGACTTGGATCAGCTGAAGCCGTGCTATCACGATCTAAAGAGCTCTCTCACTGCCAGCTACTCGTGCGTTACAGGTATCATAGGCCTACGGCTCACTCAGTGTAATTTTCATCGTGCTTAAAAACTGTATGATCAGAAACAACCAAAACACTGAAACCTGGCTTGCAATATTTTCATGACCGATCAAATTGATATCTAACAACAGATTCGTGAAATGCGTCAAACTAGATAGATACTTACAGAACGCGAGATCGATTGATCAGGCGATGCATATATTCAAGTTGGCGCACGGCTAAGGGCCGCACTACAAGTTTTCTGCAAACATCTCAGTACAAAAATCTAACATAGAAATTATAGCTGTCATATAACTAACAAAGTCAGAAAGCTCATCAAGTGGCAAAAAACACCTAACATCAATCAGTGGGTTTCACTGTACAGTTGTTGCATCATAAGTTTTGCATTAACTTTTTACACATATTTTGTGCCGAAGCCTCAACATAAAAGGCAAACTTCAGAAGTTGTGATTAATCATTGGAGTAACTTATATCATAACAAGGCTTATAATTATTTTGGATGACTTGTGCAGTGGTGCAGGAGAGTCGTGACTGCGTGGTGTCGGTGACGAGTGAGGCAGAGTTCATATCATCGTCAACTAGTTCAAGTTCATCGACGTCATCTGACGCCACCAACAGTGTCAGC
>Ga0209367_1005139_pt1 | contig 18138 bp, 11 predicted proteins | sample WorMetLIZISLAND2_FD_187412 | JGI IMG/M metagenome (GOLD analysis project Ga0209367, IMG submission 187412) | Marine gutless worms symbiont microbial communities from Max Planck institute for Marine Microbiology, Germany - Olavius geniculatus... ... | reverse complement strand
CGGTCCACTTCGAACAAAGTTATAGGCGCTCATGTTGACCTACCCTAAGTCGACTATGCGCGTTCGGCGTATACCAATGCATTTGAGTTCGGGCCACGTGACTTTGATGCCGGGGAAATTTTACCCCCTCCCCCTAATTTCCCCCAATCGGACTTAGCGTGCCGGGTGAACTCACGTTGGGCTTTGCCCCAAATTTCTAGTTTTGTTTCGAAATTGTTTGACATTGCACTAATTCTTCTGGTAATTTATTCTATGCACATGCATTCACAACTCTGTTGCTGAAATTTTTTTCCCTAATATCCAACGTTGCTCTGGGCTTTACTAGCTTAAATTTATGACCCTCTAGGCCAAGTTCTGATTTTGTAAAAGAACCACTCAGAATCCAAATCTTCAAGACCTTTGCATTTTGTCTTTAGCTTGTAACGAGTGTACTGTGTATTTTGCATTTCAGGTGAATGTAAAGTAAGGGGGTTGTCTGTAAATGACGTCATGCTCCGAGGGGGGTAAATGGCTTCACGTCATTGTGACGCTGTGTGACATAGGGGAAAGGGTTTAAAGTTAGTGAGAGGATGTCACACTCACTTCAGAGGGAAGGCACAATGGACAGCCAAATTCATGTTGCCAACTTGCTATATCTGGCAGGTCGAGTAGGCCTAGAAACATTTAGGAACACTGTGCATAATTTCACATGATTTTTCTGCATTAAGTTGACAGTGGACAATTTTGATAACAGATTTGATTTTTATATATCATAATTCATGTATGCTGAATCTCATTATCTCTGTAGACTACAGTACAGGCTGCCAAAGGGCGAGGGGTAGACATTTGTGACGTCATATTTGATGGGGTCCAGAAAAGTTAAGTGTGACAAAATGTGATGAAGGGGGAGGGGATGAATTTTTCTTTTGAATCGCATGGCACTATTTATGGATGATCCCAAACGTTATTAACAGATTTTCTGTCATGGGTTGTCTGCTATTTGTCAGAATGTCTTTGGCTTAGGTATCTTGGTATGAAAGCAGTTTTAGGAGACACTGTGCAAATAATGCTGCAGGGGTGCTTATATTGTAAACATGGCTTTTGTTGCTGTTGTTTGTAGTCCGTGAAGAACCCCAGGGTCACGTCATCAGTGTAGATCTTCAGCACGTTCGGCCACTACCAGGTGCTACTGTGTTGGATAACTGTGACATCACATCTGCAGAGACGTGGGAGCGCATAAAACAAGTGCTGGATGGTCGGTTTGTTGATGTTGTTCTAAGCGACATGGCACCTGCAGCCTCTGGTGTCAAGTCGCTCGACCACGACCGTATTGTGGAGCTTGCAATGTCAGTCCTTCGGCTCTCAGCGTCTATTATGACAGAAGTATGTGTTTACTTCTCAGTCACCTTGTTTTTCTTCATATACACTGTCTCAAAAAAAAACATCCCCAACATTTTTGACTGTAACTTGAAGACCAATTATCAGATTTTGATAATTTTTGGTACAAATATTACTGACACAACTTGCCATCAAACGATTGTTCGGTTTCCCACCTCACCCAATGTATGCTTCTGCACTACCTAGGGAAATCAAATCAACCAAAATGTGTTGAAATAAACAGAAAACCTGAAAAAATCATCCCAGACATTATCGATCGTAACGTGAAGAAAGATTGGCAGATTTTAATAATTTTTGGCAGAAATATTTCTGACACAACTTGCTGTTAAATAAGTGTTTTAGTTTCCATCTCACCCAACGTATGCCTTTGCACTACCTGGGGAAATCAGACCAAGCATAATACGTGTTAAAGTGAACAAAACAACGTCAATAAATTCCATCTATCCTAATCTGTGAGCCCCAACAGCAGGTCTATTACAAGGTTTGACTGTCCTGTAGCAGTGTGTCTACCAGATGAAGTTTAGGAATGTTTGTGAAGTCAAGAAGTGACTGGTACAGCCTGGATTGGTCTGGAGCAGAACACTATCGATACTGCTGTCAATGAATGAACAAAGCGTCTCCTTGCCTGTGTTCGCATATAGTGGGCCAATACTTCAAGCAATTTTACTGCAGGCAGTTGAAAAATGGACAACTGAATGAAGTGTCAGCCACAGCGTCAGAAATGTGAATAAAATGTGTTTTTACGCATTATGTTAATTAAGCAATCATATCGCATTGGATAAAAAAGTGATATTTCACTTGATTTGATTTCCCTAGGTAGTGCAGAAGCATACATTGGGTGAGGTGGGAAACTGAGCGGTTGTTTAATGGCAAGTTGTGTCTGGAATATTTGTACCAAAAATTATCCAAATCTGATAATTGGTTTTCAAGTTACAGTCGAAAATGTCGGGGATGTTTTTTGAGACAGTGTAGGTTTAAAAAAATAGAGAGGTTTAGGGATGTATTTATGATGTTGGAGTTGTGTTTATTATTCATTTACTTTCATTTATGTTTGTGTTATTTCTCTTTTATATTCTAAATAAGGAGAGGTTTTCGGGGAATTGTAGGTATAATTTTTCTCTATTCTATATACTCATTTTATACTGGTTAGAGCAACTCGCCTAGCTAGAGGTAACAGGGTCTTTCAACTACATGGGGGATCAACACGAGTAATTTTGACTTTTCATTCTTTTATTCTAAGCAGCACATATAACACAACACGTCATCAACGACATCAACAATCGACAGCATCGGGGCCCCGGCGACGATCAGCGACAGCAAGCGCCGTCACCAACTTCTTACGACTACATCTTGTCGAAGACTGGTGAAGACTGACTGCCAGCATCGCATCGACGCTGCAAGCGCGTCGCTGCGGTGCCGCCCCCTAATCTCATTGGCTGGCTACCAGCCACTCACTACAGCAGTGTAGTATAATATGTGCGAGTTGTAACTGCTTCAGTGGTAAGTAAATATAAAATCATCGTCTAGTTGGTTGAACTTAATGTGATGTGTTGTCGTAACACTGATGGTGTTTTGGTTAAAAATTTTCTTCTGCTTTATCAGTGTAGTCAAATTTGACATCAAGTACAATAACATAAATAGAAATTAAGATCTTCAAAATTTGATGTGTTTATTTATATGCTGATGATCTTTAACAAAAATGTAGTCTAAAGTAATCTGGCCAAATTCTGTGTCCACTGTCCACTCTATTTTAGTGCTAAATACTCCAGTATGAGTCAGTTATGTACACACTCTGTTGAGCATATTGCACACATTACAGTCAGGGCTCGAAGTGGGATAAAATAAGTGCCGGTATGGTAGCTTTGCCTTCCTCCCCTTCCTCCTTCTAAGCTGGTGCTATGTTGGCCACTAATCGATGCAAACGTTGCCTGAATCTAAAAAAAATGGCCTCACAAGCATACCAGTATGTCTTTTCTCAGAAAAAAGCGCCGGTATGCTTTCCAGGTGGCCAAGAAAGTGTCGGTACGCCATACTGGTCCATACTGTCCCACTTTGAGCCCTGATTACATTCGTAATGCCAACATCAATAGACTTTAATTTTTAATTGGCAGGACTGAGTGAAATTTGTGTATGTTGCATGCAGAAAAAGCTAGAAAATAATGACACTGGAGGAACACTACTGGTGAAGCTGTGGCAAGGCCGTCATACTGACTCAGTGATAGAGGCTATGCGCAAGTGCTTCGCCAATGTGCAGACAGTAAAGCCATTAGCCAGCCGTGCAGAATCAGCTGAAATTTTCTTGCTAGCTAGACAGTTTTCACTATTACGGTCTTCAGACTAACTCTGAAACATTATATGTCGTATATATTGCAACAGAGGTCTTGTGTGCACCTTTCATATGATCACCTACAACTTGTCCTCGTGCTGTAGTGCTTGTTTTTGGTGTAAATTGTTTATCTGTGTGTTTAACTGTGCACATAGTTCCTACTACTGTGCAGAATTCATTTTCCCTGACTTTCCAAGACAAAATGAATCGTTTTCCCTGACTAATTTGTTCATGCAAAATACCAATGTTGGTTTCCAGTCGCTTGCAATCACACTAGAACAAGGGCAGTGAAAAAATTCAAAAGTGGAGGTACAAAATCTGCGGGCAAAGCGAGCAGAAAACAACAACAGTTCAAAATTTGTTTGGCGTTTTTGTTACTTTTGCACCCTGGTACTTTTACAGTCCCTGACCCTCTGAGTTTTCCCTTACTTCCCCTGATTGTAGGAACCATGTGTGGAGTATGCAGTGCCATTTTCAGAATTTCTGACAAGAGTTAATTTTTTTTACATTAACAGTCTGAAATTGCTTTTTAGTGCTAGAAAGTTCATGAGCCCTATTTTAACATTATGCAAGTGTAAGCTGTTGACAAGACGCACAGTGACCAAGTAATTAAGAAATTTGTATAGTAAACATCATTAAAACAGCAAAATGGACCTTAAGTGACATCATACTTATCTGGTGTGTCGCAAGCATTATGAATCAGAGTAAAATTTAATTTCCTAATACATTAAACAGTACCACTATGTTACTACACTGTGTCCCCCCAAAAACATCCCACTTTGTAACTGTATATACATGTACCAAAATTAACAGATTTTTAAAATTCTTTCACTGGCACATTCTCTGGACAATTAGCAATAAGGTAGTTATTAAATATCCCACCACACTGTGCTGCAGCAGATGTAACATATAACAAAACACAGCAGAACTCACTTATTTCCGTTATCAGCATAAAAGTGTTTGTTGATTGGTGTTTAGCAACATTAGATTAAATCATTCATATGGAATAAACATGATGGCAAAGCTCTGCAACTAAAACAATATTATCCAAGTTCAACAAAAACATAAAAACCATCCTTAATAATGACAGATAAAACCTACACAAACAAAATTATTCACCAAAACACCAAAAATTAATTAAAAGCATGGTATACGAGGGGTGTTCAATAAATTCCACGACTTTTCTTCTCAGTAAACACAGTGACGGTTGAAAACCAAAACTAGAAAGCAGTCAGAGCCCGCAGACCTCCGCCAAGGCCATGTTGTTTGCCAGGTGGCAGCACCATATACGGTTTGGCAGCGGTTTCCCTTGTGCCCCATTGAAAGCAATGTTAAGGAAAATTTCAAAGTGGTCCAAAATCCAGGATTCCTTCCTGATCACCCCCAAGATTGAATCACTGGTAGTTTTTGCCATTCCCGACATTCCCAGAAAATTTCAGAAAGATCCGTCCATAACTTTTTGAGTTATCTTGCTGACACACAGACAGACAGACAAAGTCTGCCAAAAACATAACCTCCTTGGCGGAGGTAACTATTATAAAGTTGTACAGCCACTATTGTACATCATTTACCATGGTTTCATTTATGACGTCACGCTGTGACGTAATTTTTATTAAGACATATATGATGAGAGTTGACGTTTGGCATACGCAATGTATAATCATAAAATTTTCTAGTCGCAAAAGGTGCAGAAAGTGCTGAAATTTATTGTAGATTATCAGTAGTATTTAGCAGTGACACTTTATCACGTTTGAAAGTATTTGAATAGTTCACCTGCTTTTGCAGTGATCATCAGTTAGTTAGTGATGTCAGTGTTGGAGAACTGCATAAAAATGGTCAGCTGCCGACAAAGCATCTTTTGGTTTACTAGGAGTTGTTCTCACAGACTTTTTGCTTGAAGGACATAGTGTGAATGGAAAATATTACTGTGCATTATTGCCCGATTGATTACGACCAGCAATTTGCAGCAATTGACCAGGTTTGCTGCAGAAAGGTGTTGTTCTTTAAAATGGCAGTGCCCCACCATGCAATTTGCCCATTAGACAGTTAAGAAAATTGAAGAGATAAGCTGGAAACTGCTCCAGCATTTGTCATACAGCCCAGACTTAGCTCCAAGTAATTTTCATTTGTTTGGACCACACAGCGAATCATTTGGAGACATTAAATTCAAGAACGATGAAGATGTTCTACAGCACTATGTCCGGAAATTTCTACAGGTGCCAACAAAAACTTAATGCTACGGGTTCCAGCTGACTTGTAGAACAATGGTAACACTGCAGTCAACTGCAGAAGAATATGTTGAAAAGTAACATAACTCTCAGAAATGTGCGATTTACTGTCGTTGTATTAAGGATGTAGTCCTGGAATTTATTGAATGCCCCTCGTAATTGTTTCTTACAGTGAGAAAATGGGTCAGCAGGTCTTTCGACAGTAACAACAGGAAGCTGTTAGAAAAAGGAATTAGCAGTGCACATTGCTGTGGCCTAGTCAGGGTTCCTACAGGTCAGGGAAAACTGGAAAAAGTCGGGGAAATTGTGTGGTCAGAGAAAGGTCACGGAAAAATATTACGTTTGAAAAGTCTGGGAAAATGATCTTGGATCATGAGACTGCAGATATCTGTGATTTTTTGCATCTCCATATACTAAAAAGCAGGCACATTTGCGGCTTCCATTCAACGTCCAAAAGCTAAGTGTTTCAGCTTCAGAGGGCTTTGCCCTCCTTACCCCCCCGCCGACCAGGGCCTCTGTCATTTGCATATTGCTCCATTAATACTGTTCCATTACCGTATGCTATAGTGTACCATTTGTAACATTTGTGCGATAGGGCTGTTGTTTTGATAAGGTCAGGGAAATTGTCATTCCATGACAGGAAAAGTCAGGGAAAAAATCAAGGAACTTTGCTACAGAAGACCTGTAGGAACCCTGCACAGTGCTTAATAATACTATGTATTCTACGAAAAATAGATAATGTGAAATCTCAACAATGACCCACATTCCCACAAGCATGTACATACAGAGACACTTATTTTGTGTTGCATAGGTGTGTTTATACGATGAAAATGCACCAGAAAAACTAGCAACAAATTGCGAAATAACACAAACCAAGAAAAACCCAATTAACAGAAAACAATAAAATACATGCAAGTATTAAAACTATGTAAATCTGCATCTCTGAGGCATACAAATGAATAAATTACTTATCAAATATCACACAACATCTCAAAGTAACAACAGATAATATCATGAAATGGAATGCTAAGGTGGGAGTGAGATTGCTAGACAACTGCAAACAGACTGATTACTAACATTTGTTTGCAATTCTTGGGATGACATCAGGAAAATGATTAAAAAAACTCAGTATAGAAATGTGAAGGAAAAAGACTTAGGTCTAACAGTTGACTTTAAGGTAACTTCAGGATTTAGTTCAAGGCAACAACAGCAGTTTAGCAGCACATATGTCACAGTAGGTTAGATGGTGCATTTTTACAGTGAATGCATTGCACTGTATCGTAATATCATACTACATTTCGTTACTGTTATTCTTTCAGAATGAATGATATCGGTAACAAATTAAAACAAAAACAAGGGAAAGATTGCTGCAAAGAGTCGTGGAATTTTACAATGCATAGACAGTGATCACCGTGTTATTTATATGCCACAAACTGAAACTGGATGATGTGGAATGATGCAGTCAGTACAGATAATATCAAGTACCATGGTCCAGGGATGGGCACAAGACCTGAGCTGAGACCAAGTCTCGGGAGCTTCAATGTCTCGCTGAGACGTTTTCTGCGACGTATGGTGAAACGCATTGACAATGAAAAAAATTATATGGATTAATTAATTTGCACCATGGTAAGCACTTTCTATTCATGATATTGTGGGTTTCTGCACTTTATTTTGACAATTATTATCACTGAATAATTAACGGCTTGCACCATAAAGAATTGCAACTGCAGTGCTGTAGACGTGAGCCATTATGTTTATCGCAATTTGCTAGCAATTGAATTAGTCAACTACAGCTGATTATAGCCTTATGCGTCATCTACATTTGGCTGACAGCATTTATTCTGACATCATACACTTTATCTTCATTGCGACTAGGTCATTTTATGATGAAAAAAGACTGACATGACATAATTCTGCTTTATGATAAATAAGTAAATGAAAGAGTAAAAACACTGTAAACAAATACGTCTAAGCCACAAATGTCATGCTGGTTAGTATCGCTCTAACTGCAGCTACAGTATGCCAGGCGCGTGCCAGCACAAAACGTCTCGACAAGATGCAATGGCCCGAGACCCGAGACAAGACCTACTGGGCCGAGACCAAGACATATTGCTCCATGACGAGACATTAGTACGTCTCGAGACCGAGATGTCTCGACTGAGACCACATCCCTGCCATGGTAGTCATAAATGTCACAATGTATTATCACAAACAGGAGGCAGGCCTGTAGCAGCATAGTTCGGATTGGTCTGGCTAATATAGTGAGTGGGAGTGCAAGCCTATGTTCGGGTCCTGGGGAGGGAGGGTTTCCAGGGGCATAGTCTATTTTGCACTATTAAGACAAAAATCTCACAAAAACTGGCACCAATATTTCGCTTTTGTCAAATACAGTTGAGGAAAATTTAATGTATGTGGCCGAACATTGGTCTGACAGCTGCCAGACTAGCTGCTACAACCCTGTGAGGCCAGTTCGTTTTCTTCTGACCATTACCCAATTCATCCATAGCATATGACACACACTGTCACATGTCGTTGCATGAGAAATTTGTTCAGATTATGATTAAAACCGAAGTAAATTTTTGCTTTGACAGACAAGTAATGACACAAAAAACCCAAACAAATGAACCTGACTGCTCTTTTTATCACAACTGCTAGTAAAGAAGGAGGGGTGATGCTGCAACAAGCACAATAAATGTAATTCAACGAAGTGTGATTGAAATGTATCTCTGATATGAGAATGTGTCAGCAAAAATGTTGAAAAGCAAATGACATTGCTCCAGTAGACAAAAATATCAAATAAGTTGGACATAGTTGGTAGACAGAAATTGAAAATAACTCAAACAACCATAACAGCCTGCATCACGATATGAAAAAAATCCATTCATTTAAAATTTAAATTAGCACAAGGCTGATAAGCAAATAGAAAGAGACACGACATAGACATATATACACACAAAACAGACAGTGAGTGAGTGTGAAGGGTGTAACGTTCCGCCCAACACAGTATAGCTAATTTCAGGGACGGCCTTTCTAGGCAAAATGCACATACGTACACATATAATAATGGAACAGTAAGTTTAATCTTTACAGAGAACCCTAATGTGAAACATAAAACACAGAAACAACCTAAACGTAACATTGTAAGAACTTGCCATTATAATTTTGCATATGTAAGACTAATGGCGGTTCTAATAATCTTCGATGTTATCCTCCATAGTCATCAATTTCATAATGCTGACTATTGGAGGACAGGGAAAGAAAACAGACAGAAGCAGACAGAAAATTTCTACTGACACAAACTATAGCGAACTTCACCGATACTGAAATGCCAAGCTAGACATGACTTAGTAAATGTAAATCGACAGTTCTGCATTACAGAATAGAAACTGGGAAGCCCTATATCAAGCAACATGTGTTGTAACTGAAAGGACAATCTAATACATATAGCACAACATGCATGAAGTGAGTGAGTGAGTAGGGTTTAACGCCCCACCCGACACAGTATAGGTCTATTCAAGGATGGCCTTTCCAGGCGGAATGCACACAAACACATAATAATGGAACAGTAAGTTCAACCTTTACAGAAACACAAAACACAAAAAAACAAGCTAAACCTAAAATTGTAAAATTGTGTGGGTAATACACACTTGTGATTGTGAAGTAACACATCAGATCATTTTGGAAACAACCATTTTCAGACAATCTACTGGAATGCTATTGACCAAAATGCAATTACAACATGTGTTCTAATTGCTTTAAATAACTTTTATACATACATATTAAAAGACAAGCAGAATTCTACTCAAAATTCACATCAGAATTCTGAAGAGGTACATGTGTGATATTATATAATGCCTTTAACAGCAATTATGACTCTTACATACGATACTAATTCAATTATACCCTGTATTCCTGTTACAACCAAAATACACTAGCCATTCGACTTCTATCCAACAAAAATTTAACTACCTGGGCAACTGGTGTTTAGGTATTTTAACTTATATCTCAACATATGACTTTGCCTACAGAATTCAGCAAAGTATTCAAATACTGGAATCATGATAGTCATTACAACACAAACAATACCTAAGTGAGAAACACATTTAAAAATACACGAGAAATGAACATAGCTAATACCAGCAGTCTCAAATATCACAACTGCAAAGTAAACACGGTATCACAATTGAAATAAAATAACAGCACACTACGTCACCAATAGATCTCATTCTCAATCCACTTTGTTCCAAGTCGTAACTATGGATTAGTGGGCCAGTGGCACACAGCATAAAAGCGGACAGTTATTAGGATTTAGGACTAGCAGCAGTTATGAGGCTATACACAAAATCTTTACCACAAAAAGTCCACATAAAACACAAGTGGTCAGACCATATTTGCAGTTCCGTTCGGAATGTCTGCAGACTCTTGTACGCAATAACCATTTGCTGCTGGTTTGCTGTATCTTGAGTTCTGAACAAGTGGCTCACTGTCTTTACTGTGTGAGTTGCTGAGCCCAGACTCTTGCTGGCTGTCAATGAATTTGTAGTAAGTGTAAACAGCACCACCAGCAAAGTTCATCAAAATTCCTGTAGAAATAATGTCATAGCACAAACGTCAAAGCAGCTCACTACTGCCAAATGTATGTTTTATATAAAGCCTAAGAAACTCATTAAAGCAAATTTTTCTTGTTAAATCTGTGTACTGCAGCAGTACCATAGCAACAATAACAAAGACAGAAATGACCAAGTGGCAGAGTTGCTTGCAGAATGCAACCTTGTCCAAGTTAGAATTCCACTAAAGGTAATAGCTCTGATGCAATTTGAAGGTCACTCAGAGAATGCAAACTTCCGCCAATGCTAAGTCATTTTTTTCCGCTGTGTTTGTCAGGTGATGGCACCATAAGTATTTGGTAGAAGTTTCCCCTATCTCTTTTAACCCATCCTTAATCCAAATGCCAATCCAGATCACAAACAAAATCTAATCACCACTAAGTTGGGCCAAGTCCTGTCCCTGTAAATTTCAGCCAAATTCACCAGTAACTTGTTGTGTAATCCTGCTAACAAACTGACCAACCGATAAACTCCGGTTATTACATAATCTCTGCCATCTTTGGTGGAGGTAAATATTAAATGATGCGTACATTTACTCTACATCCTAGCTTGTAGGTTCAGTGCTTCGTCAATGGCTGATGGAGCAAAGACTGTAAAATATCTAGCTCAGTTCAAAAAACCATTTGTGTTAAAATCCAAGTTAAGTCATACCTGAAATTGTGAAAACATTGATGCTAATGCCGCCAAATGTAAACATGCCAATCACAGTTTGCACAATAGTCTTGAGTGTTCCAGTGATGCTCGTAGTTAATGCAGAGTTGTACGTTGTGCACAGAAACAGCAGATAGTTGAGCAGACAGCCGAAAACAATAACAACTGTGAACGTCAAAAGGAAGCCGACATTTGACAGTGCAAAGTTGTGCAGTGCCAAGTGCAGTTCTCCGGACAATATAGAACAGAGCAACAGCATTGGCAGAGTGTTGTAGCTGTTGAGGTGTAGAGATTCGGCAGCTCCAATGTCATCAGCATGCTTCTGAACCAGAAGTAAGTACAGCGCTTGACTCAGCACGCTGGCGAAACCATACAGGTACGCACGCGGGTCGAACGACAGATCGCCAAAACCTGTCACATATTTCCAACATACACACAAATTCATTTAACTTATTAGATTGTCAGATAATCTTTAAATTTAAACCTGAATTTTCCAAACATTTTCCTTAAAAATACACATTATACACTTAAGTTCTCGAGTCCAAAAATATTACTCAGGTCCAATTATTATGTAGAAGTGTCCAACACCACAAACTGACCCCAATTTCATTGCCTTTTATGCAATTCGGCTTCAAAAATGCAACTACTGATGATATACGCATACAAAGCTGATAACATGACTCATTGCAAGGGCATACCTGCAATGATACATCCGAGTGTTATCATACCGACAGATAAGCAGATCGATGTCGAAGGCAGCGGCTTGCGTAGGACAACAACACCAAGACCAAGTATTGCGACAGGAATGCAACGCTTTATCAACCCATACATTGGAATGTTCAAGCCACCAAGGGCAGACAGTGCAAAAACACAGTTTGCAGCGTAGAAAATAGACGGCGCAAGAAACAGCCAGCCACGCGAGAGCGTGAATCGAACTAACGAAGTCCGACCAGTCAGTCTCAGTAACTCAAGCACTACGATTGAAATGGCCATCTGACACGTAACCAGAAAGAACGGGTAGTTGAATGAATACGATGTCAGTACAGCTTTGTTTGCAAATGCCATCGATGCTGAACAGCTGCCATACAGAAGAGCGATTGCAAGGCCAACAATACCAGACCACTGCTTGCTGGCCATCTCAGCCAAAAACTGCCACCGGGAATACCTACAGATACAAACGTGACAAACATAATGAATGTTAATAAAAACCATGAGTTAATTTTCATCTAAAGCATTTCATTCATTCATTCACTTACTGCTAGAACATCAAAAGTTACGATATGAGTAAGTACAGACAGAAGGACCGATGGTACTTACAGCTCTCAGTACAACTACTTGAATACCAACACAGAAATTATAAAGTAAATAATTGTCCAGAATTTACAAGAAAACCATAAATAGACAAAATGGATGTGTGACCAAGTATAACTGAGCAATGACGACAATAATGAATTATAAATTAATTTCAAAATCCAGAGTCCTGAAGACTGAAGTCTTGGTCTCGAGGCGACTCGAGGACTAAATAGAGTCATGGTCTTCGTCTTGAGAAAAAACGTCTTGGTCTTAGTAGAAAAGCCTTGAGAATTTTCCAGACTTTTTGCTACATTTACGAAAAAAGAGAGACAGAGCATGGAGGGGTAGAGTGGAATGTGTGTACACAAATTAATTACGGCAAACAACCATCACAAAGTAACAAATACATTGCAACAGCAAACTCACCAATGAAAATCGATCATCCTCATTTTAATCGACCAGCTAACTCATTTAACGTCGTTTGCTATAATAAACAAACAAAATTTATACGAATTCGCACCATCACACGTCACATGGGCGTGTCCACGAGGGCGTGTCGCCGGCCATCGACTAGTGTTCTACGCTAGAGATAGGCCACTATACCGACATTTTCACTGGTCTATATCGTCATTCGTCGTTGCATTGAGATTAGTCAAGTTATTCTGCTACAATTTGTATTTTTATTAAAACCATATTGTGGTCTAAACTAAACGTCTTACACTAAAGTAAGGTCAAATTTACCTGATGCATGGCGTCACTTTTGTGCACTGGAATTGGCGTGATTCTGTTACACAACTTACACTAGTATTAACTTTTACATGTTTAGTACCGATAGGGTTTTTCAATTTTTTTTACAACGGTGCGACATTTTCGACTATACGGTGTCGACCGTCATTGAAACTCGGGATCCCCAACGCAAGTCACTCGCGTCGTCATACATACATGTATTGTTATATTGCGACTCAAAGACTGCATTAAAAACGAAAAACAAAAAATACATATTGCAAAATTGCCTATAATTTATTTGATACGATGTCCAACAATAACATAAACCGCTAATATTATTGTCGGCAAAAACGGCAATTCGTACTACCGTATTAATATAGGCGAAATATCGTGATCATATTTTCGATATATGTGCCCATCTCTAACTTGACGGAAGTGGCTGTTGTTTACTGCTTACATTCTGGCACGGATATATTTATAGTTCTGTGTTTCGGTGATTGTAGTAATTTTAGGAAAGATAACGGTTATTAATTTGTTTATGATGCAAATGAGGCACTTTTATATTATCTGCTAAACGAGGACGTAAAAGCCACAATGAAGTTCATTGCTATTGCTATTGAACTGTCCGCTGTCACCGTCGGCTACCCTAAACCCATTTTTAGTCTTTCGGAAGACTTATAGGCTAGCTGTAGCGTGTCTTCTCTAGCGACATCTAAGCTTTCTTGTTTTGGATGTTGAAAATTTACACCGCATGCTGGCATCCTTTGATTTCAGCTGCTTCTGTTACCTAAGCATTAAGTGACTGTAGGCCTATAATGTTAACTCTTAGTGAGGAGCGAAAGTTCTACGTCATTTTTGCTCAGGAGAGCAAAAGTTCCAGTGAGCGAAAGTTCCATGTACGGTAAATTAAAGTACGTGGGAACGAAAAACTTTACCAATCCAGGAATTTGAGAAAGGGGGAGTGGTTCCCCTTCTTTTCCCTCTCTTCTCCTTTCCCTCCCCTCCTTTTCCTCTTTTTCTTTTTTTTTCCCTTTTCCCCTTCTTTATTCTTCTCCCTCTTTTCCTGTCTTTTTCCCCTTTCTTTCCTCTCAGAAGTAAGTTTCCCTTAAACCAGCTAAGAGGTATGGGGGAGCACTGTAAGCTCCCTCAGCAGGGTCTGGGGCAGAGCCTTGGCCAAAAACGAATTTGGTGCACTCTAAAGCTATGAGAAAGCCCCTGGTGCCAATCATTTTGAATAAATTCAGGTAGGCTGCTTACACTATCTGAGCTTTGACTTCGTGTTGTCTTTGCAAGCCTGCAAAGGGTGCATTAATCATTGTGTCCGTTTTTCGAACACGCCCTCACGACGTGTTGAAAAAAAAAGAATGATTGATGTATCACTGTTAAGTTTAAACCTGCTTCAGGGTGCAGCCAGGATGTGAAAAACGAGGAGGCAGTTCAGGAGGTCTAGCAGACAGAGTCCCTCAGAGGCATCCAGGAACAGAACCTTTCAGAAATTCACTTAGCTGAAGCTCTTGCTTTTTGTGATACACATGCTTGACACGGAAGGCTTACATGTTCATCTGTAACTGGCTACTGATTAGTGAACTTACTACTGACAATGGATACAGTGATGGCATCTGTCTATCGCACAAAGGGGGGCGGGGGGGCTGGAGCCGGCTCGGTCCTAGACCTGGGAGTTGCTGAGGTACAGAAGCGTGACCCGACTTGAGGCTAAAATGACCCCAAGTCGACGGCGAACTCATAGATAGCCACGTTTGAGAGAACTGGTAGGTGCAAGTTTACTTCTCAAGTTGACTTGAAATGACTTGTAATTAGTGCTGGTAATGATTAGAATTTTTTAAACAGTTAACTTTTTGTTAATTAACGACTAATTAATCGTTAATTTTAGTTAATTTTCCACAAACCAGGGAGGTGTTCAAACCATGGTAAGCAAATGATTTGTGGCAAATCATACAGAAAACGTTTTCAGCAGAATCAACTATACCATGATCACACAATTTAAATCCAAAATAATAAGACATACAACCAGAAATGGGTTTATATTTAACTAGCTCAGTATTTTTTAACTTGCTGTCGGCCATTATTGTTTACTTTATGCTTGAAATCTACTTTTCTGTTATGTCAATTAAGTAAGCAAAACAGTATTTGCAATTAATCGTCAAAAATTCCTTAATCGTTAACGATTAAATTAGTCGTTAACTTCTGCAGCCCTACTTGTAATGAAACCAATGGCGCCAGAAAATTTTCCACGGCGATGCTGCTACAGACCAACTTGGCCCGACTTGGAAGGCCCAAGTCGGCTTGAGTCAACTTGATTGACACAACTCCCAGGTCTGCTCGACTCCCTTCTGAATTTGTTCCTGCTTTTCCACAGCCAACACAGTTCTTAACTTGAACTTGACTAGCCGATGCAGAATGCATTGGCAAAATGGCAAAAACCAGACTTATATAAATTTCTCGTTAAATCTGAGGTGACGGTTTAATGTATTTCTGTAGTTTTAGACCTTTTGACACTGCATTAGTTTTTTTCTGGTAATTTGTTTCACTGACCCAAAACTATGTTCCCAAAATATTTTCTAACATTCAGTCTTGCTTTGAGCTTTTCCAATGTAAATTCATTACCCCGTACAGCAAGTGCCGATTTTTTAAAGAACCACTCAGAATCCATATTTTTAAAACCCTTTTATTTATCTTCCATAATAGATATAACTGTGATTATCCATATGATGTTTTATCATGAAGACAGCAATTATACTAGGCTTGTTCCATGCAGGTGTTCATAATAACTGCAGCCCTTGACCATAGTCGCAAAGTTCTGCTTACGACTGGCTTATAATAGTTGATATACAGAATTGTTTTTGGAACTGATGCTAGCACTTTCTCTTATCTGTACGTCCCTAACCTAACAACTTTAAACCTAGCCTACCATGTCGTGGTTATCAGTACTTGCTTCTCTGACATTTGGCAATCATAAAGTCGATAGTTCATTGGTGTATTAAATGAATGTCAATGTGTTTGCAGTAAGAATGAGTGTAAAAGCATTTGAGTTGGTGCCTGCTATTGAGAGAATTAATCTGTTGTCAGAAAAGGCATCTACACAGGTATATTGATAGTGTACAAGGACAGATGAAAATTATTATGTGGCCTTTTCTTTATTGTTCTTTGTACCTTGTTTGTATGCCAATCTCTCCGTGTGTCAATATGTCCCATATGCCCCATGTCATTAACTTGAGCGAAAAGCTCTAGAAAGTTAGAAATTGAGACAGAGTTTCCCTATCTTTTGTATAATTATCAAGCCATTTTTAGTTCGGTAAGTTTAAGGTCAAATATGCATTGTACATAATGCTGGGACAAAAAATGTACTAATAATATAAGAAGTGATCACTGTGTTTTTGTTTGCACCAAGAAAGTACCCACAGTACAGTTTATAATAATCTATGTTAGTTCAGACTGCTATGTTTAAGCATGCATCATTATACATGGTGTTTCATAAAAAGGACCCCTTTTTGTTTTTTCATAATTCACTCAACTGATGATCAATTTACACAAAATTTGTACCAGTTGTACCTGAAGAAATATTAATTCAAAATATTGCAACAAAATATGGGAGTTGATTAAATATTCTTTGCTAGTCATGCCGTAATGCTGATGTCATAATGTTTCACGGGTACAAACTGGATAGTCTCAACTGGTGCTGTCAGTTGCTATTCTGCTCCAATGGTGAAAAATCTGGTTCATTCATGACAAATTGTTGAAGTTTTACAGTTACAGTTACAAAAACATGCAAAGCGATGTCATTTACCTGTCTGTGAGGATAGTTGGGCATTTTACTCATTCGAGCAAGACAGTGAGCTTGCAAAATGAATGCATTTTTGGATCGCTAGATGCCTAATTTCATGTCCTCATGTTGCTTAATGCTGACACAATAAACATTTTTCATTAGTGAACCAGATTAAGCTTGCCATCGAAGCAGAGTAGCAACTGACAGCTCCAGTTGAGACTATCCAGCTTGTACCCATGACACATTATGATGTCAGCATTACGTCAGGACTAGCAAAGAATATTTACTCAACTGCCATATTTTGTTGCAATATTTTGAATTAGTATTTCTTCAGGTACAACTGATACAAATTTTGTGTAAATTGATTATCAGTTGAGTGAATTATGACAAAAACAAAAAGGTGTTTTTTATGAAACACCATGTGCAGGAAATTTCAGCTAATGCTCATGAGATGGGTGAGAGCTTATAGCAATTCCTGTTTGCAGGTAATCTTGGTCTATCTGCACTCATTTCATCATAATCCACTCTTCTGCAACAAAAAATTGTCAAAAAAATCACTAAAAAGCTCTATTTTTACTGTTAAAGGTCAATCAAGGTCATCAATCTTACTATAATGCACGGAAAGTCTGTTTGTCTGTCTGTCTGCCTTAAGGCAGGCCATGAATTTCATAGTCCCTGTGACGTGTGCCGGCTCACGCTGGCATTATTGAATCAGTGGCGCTTTCTGCGTGTTATTACAACCACGTACCATGGACTGCATACAGTCCCTCCCAAACTCTTGCATGTATTCATTTCAGTAGCAAAGTAACCTGCCCACTGATATTTTCATATGCAGGTTGTCTTAGTCTATCTCCAGCCACTTTGGCACAATTCACTCTTGAAATGTGGGTGCGAAAAGTTCACTTCAAGGTTATTCAAGGTCATCGATGTTGACATTCCTAAGAAGCTTGTCATCAGTGCTTGTTATGATAAGCAGCATGTCTGTGACTATCTGCATCATAATCCACTCTTCTGCAACAAAAAATTGTCAAAAAAATCACTAAAAAGCCCTATTTTTACTGTTAAAGGTCAATCAAGGTCATCAATCTTACTATAATGCACGGAAAGTCTGTTTGTCTGTCTGTCTGCCTTAAGGCAGGCCATGAA
>Ga0209367_1005136_pt1 | contig 18145 bp, 8 predicted proteins | sample WorMetLIZISLAND2_FD_187412 | JGI IMG/M metagenome (GOLD analysis project Ga0209367, IMG submission 187412) | Marine gutless worms symbiont microbial communities from Max Planck institute for Marine Microbiology, Germany - Olavius geniculatus... ... | reverse complement strand
TCAAATTTTTTAACCCCCAAAAGGCACATCCTTGCGCGAGACCGCGTCGTTTGAGCCATCGCGCGCAAAAATCCGCCGAAGGGTCTGACCTGTAGGTGAGTTTCTGAAAAAAAAGGTATATGGATAGCTATAAAAATTTTTGCGTATATTTCACCCATTTGCCAGGAAGCCCGCCTTGAGGGATTTGCATAAAATTTTGCATGACGGGTCCCCTTGCCGACGTAATCAACCATGCCAAATTTTGTCTTAATTGGGTCAGGGGTTTTGATTCTGAGGGAGGTCGAATTTTTGGCTTTCCCATAAGAAAGAGAAGTCGCCGTTAACACAGAGCTTGAACTACCGTTCAGCCTGTGATATGCTAAACAGTGCATAATTGATGTGGATTTGTTACAAGGTGATGACGCGATTTCCTCCTGAACCAAATGGCATTCTGCACATCGGTCACGCCAAGGCGATCAACTTCAACTTCGGCTATGCACGGGTTGGTTTCTTACATTGGTTATATCTATCTTCAACTTTGGTGAAAGCGTTTGATGTCATAATTGTTATTGCTGTGAATAATTAAAGTGACTTACGCATTTCTAACATTAATGTTGTCCGGAAACACCATCCAGTGGCCATTTTTCAGGTTGCCGTTGTCAAAAAAGTTAGATTTAAAGTCCAAGTCACATCATTTTATGTAACTGTTATAAAGCATTAATTAGCTTAATCAAATGCTAATTTGTCAATATTCATTAATCTTCTGGTTGTTAATACATTTTAATACCCTAAAAATAATGTAGACCTTAATTGGATATTTCACTTAGTATGCTTTATAAATGTATGAAATTAATGTCTGGATATAACGAAAAATGGTGTTAAATTACATTATGCTGAAAATCTGATCTTGGCAAGTGGCCGGAAATGACATCGCCAGTTGAGCACAGTCAGTGTTTACCAATTAATTTTAATATTTTTAACAACAAAAAATACTTTGTCGCATGACAACTGCAGCAGTGCATAGGTAGAAAATATGATTTTATAATACTTATGTCTCTATGCGTACGTTACATTGATGACATGTTCAGTTGGTGATGTCATCAGCCTGTCATCATGGTGGTTCGTTTTCTACGGCATTTTCTTAGATCGTCGATTTCAAATGTAAATTTATTCGTGTTGACAAAACGCTGGTCGCCGATATTACTATCAAAATTATCAAAAAATTATGCTGCTTTAGGAAAATGGGTAAAATATATATGTTAATTTTGGTGTCCATGGACCTTTAAAGTACTCACTTTTGCCTTTTCACGGCTTTGGCCATATTTGGAACTGTGTCGTCATCTGCAGGAGAGTTGCTAACTAGCTTTATTGCCTTGAGGTCGAATGCAGCTTAATTTACGGTCAAATAGCCTCAAAAAAGGTCAAATTTTCCACCCACCCAGTTAACCCACTAAGAATCTACCATATTCCAGCACATCATTAATTTTGCAAATCATGCACCTCTAGTAGTCAGCAGATAAACAATGGTTGATTTCTGATGTCACCTTTGCATCATTACTTGTATTATAAACCGGACATTATTTTGAGTAAAACCGACAGATTTACTATGTTTTCAATGTGAATGTCAGTTTGTCAACAAAGCATTCTGAAAGTGATGTAATCGGTTATTCTGGCACGTTAGGGTGCATTTGGCTGGAAAATTACTTCAAAGCGATGTTTTCATTTCATTGCATTAGCATATTATTAATTAATGTTACATTCTACACATATTCAGACAATATCGTGCGACCTGGCTTTTAAAGGTTGCTCGTGGCTTCTGATAGTAAGCTGTCTTTGAGCTTCAGAGCGTAACCTGCCACATAGGATCACACCCTGTCACCTGCCACTTGACACAGGTGAATGCGCCTTACCTTAACCAGCCAGTCAGGCATTTTGCCTACCTCGGAGTAATGGGGCGCTGTGTTAACATTGGTGTTGTTTATACGCAAAGATGATTTAGCCATCCACAGACAGTCAATCATCCAAGTATTAACCATTTGATCACAACCCACCGGGTGTCAAACCCATGACTTCCTGATCATTAGTCTAGCATCTTCGTTATGCCACCAACCCCCCTGTTAGTAGATTTTTCCTTAATTCTTGGTCTCCACTGATTCATAGTGTGGCTCGGTAGTCTAACGGTAACGTGCCGGACTTGTAATCCTGAGGTCACTCAGGGGCGCAGGTTCAACTCCGCACCACGACACTGCCAGGTAACGACTTCAGGCAAGTCGTTCACACACATGTGCCTCTGTCATCAAGCAGTATAATTTAGTACCGGTCAAAGGGCGGTGATGCCCCGAGGCTGGGAAGGTAACCGTAGGTCTGGCGTCGCACTGGCCATGCATCACAGACTGAAGTGGTTTATCTACCTACGGGCTAAAAGGCCTAAGGAAGGGAGATGAGCACCCCGCCTATGCCTCAGTTGGGTATGTCACCTTTACCTTTATTGATTTATATTTTAGCATCCTTAGTAAACAAGCCAAAACTTTTACACATTCTTTCTCATGCAGTTACACCATGCATGGGCATTATGTTAGTTTGGCGACAGGCACTATGTAATATGTTGCTAAATGTGTTTTGTTGCAAGATTGTGACTTCTATTGGTGTGTATTTCACAAGTAGATTTTTTGTCTTGGTAAATGATGCATGTTCATAAAAAACTTGAACATTTTATGTTGTGTGTCTGAGTAGACACACGACGGTTTGTGCTACCTTCGCTATGATGACACGAACCCTGAGAAGGAGGAAGAGAAATTCTTTGTTGGAATCAAGGATATGGTGGAATGGCTTGGTATGCCAGTATTTGTTATTATATTTTTCAAATACTTTTTGTGTATTTTATTATACTGTTTGTGTTTTAACTGCTCACTGCATTTTTAAGTTGTGTGTGTAAAAGTCAGGGCTCTTGCCGGTCCTTGAAAGTCCTTGAATTTGATTTTCTAAAACACTGTTACCAAACAAGTGATTTTTACACGCAAGAGCTAGCATAGCTAGCTATAGCACGTATTAGCTATGATGATTCTGTCTTGGTGTTTTGGTGTATTGTCATTTTGGTGTGTGTCACGTCTCGGTACTGTTCCAGGACCAGGTGAGAGAGACCTAAAGTTTACACCATATGATTGCTTGTCTGTAGTATTTTGTGACAAAATTTCTTGCCACTGGGTGAAGGGGGTCCCCACGAACGAGGGGAGAAAGAGGGACATTTCCCTTAAAAAGGCGTTGTTCTACCATTATTGGCTCATCTAACCTGAAAATGGTTGCAGATAGGCACAGACATGCTGCTTATCATAACAAGCAGTGGCAATGAGCTTTTTAGGAATGTCAATATCGATGACCGTGAATGACCTTGAACCCCCAAAATAGGGGGTTTTAGTGAATTTTTTTTTGCGATTTTGGGTTGCAACCCGCATTTCAAGAGTGAATTGTGCCGAAATGGCTAGAAATAGACCAAGACAACCTACAAATGAAATTTTCAGCATTGATTGTAGATTTTGGTAATCCAAGTCCAGACTCTCTAGGTTTAAGGAGGTTTGTGCACGCAGGGGTCCAAGAGGGGTACCCCTCTAAGAAGTGGTTATTTTTCCGCTATTGCTTGTCTAGCATGAAAATGGTTGCAGGTAGGCACAGGCATGCTGGTTAACATAACAAGCACTGGCGATGAGCTTTTTAGAATTGTCAACATTGATGACCTTGATTGACCTTGAACCCTAAAATAGGGGGTTTTAGTGATTTTTGGCGATTTTTTGCTGCAAAAGAGTGATTTGCGCCAAAGTGGATGGAGATAGACTAAGATTACTTTTGAACAGGAACTGCTATAGGCTCTTGCGCATCTCGTGAGCATTAGCTCAGATTTCTTTTCAGAATCGGTGTTGCCTTATCAAGTCCGAGCAGTGAATAGACTTCATCATTACTGTTACTATTTTTACTAATTTTTCTGATAATTCCAGTTTTTGGTTAATGCTTTTAAATTGTCGAATGTAAACCGAACCTGCTTATATATGCTCATAAAAGTGCCGTTTTTGATTTAATTCAGTTCTTTTCCTCTATATCCTTTGTATGGTCCTCGAAAGTCCTTGAAAAGTACTTGAATTTGATTTTGACAAATGGGCAAGAACCGTGAGAAAAACTTATTTCGTTTGAGTTAAGAGTTGTGATTTAATTTAATTTGTGGTAGAGATAGAAAATTTATGTATTGCCCAACAAGTAGTGTTAACAGTATCGCATGTTACAAGTGTCTTGTTTGTGATGTTGAAATGTTTTATTATATCTTTGTTTACAACTGTTAGCTGATGCTGGAGACATTCATTTGCATGTGGCTGTACTTGTTTATCTGTGATGATAGTTTTGCATTATCATATTTATGTGGCCAGTTCTGATGCTTAATTTTTATATCCTTTACATATCTTGTTATACAATTTGGTTTTTTAATGCTTTTATAATTGTCGGATTGAGATTTAGCCTACTGCACATTATGGTGTCCCTGATGTGGCTTTTGAGAAAGCCAGAGTAGCACTATAAATGCATTGTACTGTAGTTTTTTCCAATCCAGTGGTTATAATTTTTTGATTGTACATACAACATATGCTATCGATTAACTTGTTGTGAGTTTGTTGCTGGTAATGGCACTTAATGGCAGATTGCACTTCATTTGAGGTTACTCAATGTTCCAATTACTTTCACATATGATGTATTCTCTCACTGTGTGGCTAATTGTTATTATTAGCACAGCTGATATTGCACCAGTATTCACTGCTTGTTGTTGCCAGGTTACACTCCATTCAAGGTGACACACAGTTCTGATTACTTCCAGGAGCTCTATGATTTTGCCGTGGAGCTCATACGTCGAGACCAGGCGTACGTCTGCCATCAGAAGCCGGAGGAGATCAAAGGATTCAGCCCTCCACCCTCACCATGGCGCAACCGACCCGTCAAAGAGTCACTCGCACTGTTTGAGGTAATCAGTGTGATTGACATAATATTTTTGAGTACACCTATAGGTTCAAACAGTGACTAATAAGTTTTATTAATTCACCAAATTACGTTTCTTGTTTGTTGAGTCTTTGATTTTTGTGAAATCATTGTTGTTGTTTTTAAAATGATTTTCATTCGCCACTAGATATTGCTATCTGTCTTATTCGTCTAAATCAGTTAGTAGTTACAGTTAATTTTTGAATAGTTTATTTGGTTGGCTCTGGTGTTTTTATTTGTATATATTTATTCTCGGTTTGTTTCTGTATTTCTTTAGATGAATAAATGTATGTTAAATTATAACTGTTGTTTGCTGAATCAAAGAAGCCACACTCAGCAGTAAAGAATGAGACCAGTTGATGAACTGAGATGAGATGAGATGCCAACCATAAAAAAACCTATTGAATATCAGTGTCAGAATAAGGTCACATGGGTTTTTTGTGCATTTTTTATGTGCATTGATACTGCAGCCATTGTCAGAACTTAGCCTTGATTAAGGCTTGATATTTTGTTGAGATTATCATTAGTAGTAGTATGGTTGTTGCAGGATATGAGGAAAGGGAAGATATCCGAGGGTGAAGCTACATTGAGAATGAAAACTACCCTGGAGGAAGGCAAACAGGACCCAGTCGCTTACCGAATCAAGTTCACTCCACACCACCGCACTGGAGATCAGTGGTAAGCTGCTGTCAAATGGTGTAATATCGGATTGGTGAGTGGGTGACTGCAAGGTTGCTGGTTCAACTCCTGGTTGGGGCACTGCTAGGTAACGACCTTGGTCAAGTTGTTCACACACATGTACATCTGTTCACCAAGCAGCATAATTTGGTAACAGCCAAAGGGCAGTGATGCTCTGCAGCTAAAAAGGTAACTGTAGGTTTGACGTCACGCTGGACATTCATCCCAGACTCAGTGGTTTATCTACCTACGGGCTCAACGGCCATAGAAGTGGAGATGAGCACCCCACCGATGCCCCTTGTTGGATAGGGCACCCTTTACTTTTTATCTTTAACTATATAGTTACAAGGTTAACTACAGCTGGCCAAAACATAAAAACATGAAATAATTCTTGAGCTGCAAGGTCCATAGGGTGGCACTGATGCATGTTTCCTTAGCCTGAAGCCAGACACCAGTTTACACTGCAAGATCGTGTGACAACTACATTGCACGGTGTTCCTGTCTGTTTACATCCCAGGTTTTGCTGATGTTTATTGTGCCTGGCTACAAAAGGATGGCCAGGCTGAGTTGACCTGGGTTATTACAGTTTGTTAGGTTGAATACATAATAGATGACTTTTCATTTATGTATCATAGTAACAGTTGTTTTATGTAGTGTTACTAGCAGCAGTTGCAGAATGGCTCAAAAAAAAGTAAGATATTGTAATTCGTCCATATCTTCGCATCTCACTTAGTAGCAAATTTCTTATGTAGTCTACTGGTAAAAAAATTGTGAAAATAGCCAATATTTAGCGTAGATATAGACAAAGATATGAAGATATGGGTGGCTTACATTTCAGCTTAATTTTTCGGGCCACTCTGTACGTGGAGATGTGATAAGCTATGCTGGACATGTGCAGGTGTATTTATCCGACATATGACTACACGCACTGTCTCTGTGACTCCATTGAGAACATCACGCATTCACTCTGCACTAAAGAGTTTCAGTCTCGGTCAGTTGAAAGTACTGATTGCAGTCCCGGGATTGAATTCTCAATCCCAGGATTCGGGATTGAGAAATTTGTAATCTCGGGATCCCGTTTCGGGATTAGGCTTACAGATTGGTCGTCACTTTGGTATCCCCATTTGACTTATGTCATGCATAAGATGTAGTATGGGCTCTTACAAAAGGTATATTCGAACTGTAGGGAGTGACAGTGATTGTCAAAATGCGGATTACAGTGCACAGCATGCTGTAGTACTTTGCAAGTAAAATATTTTATTCATCGGACAGTTAAAATTTTTGTTTCTGTAATTTAACGAACGCGTGAAAAAATACAATTTTAAGTAATTTTTGTGATACTGAAATCCTGGGATTGGGACTCCGCTAATCGCGGGATTTGGTATTGGTGAAAATGGCTGGGATCCTGGGATTCGGAATTCCGGGATTGCAATCCCTACACTGTGTTTTATAAAAAACAGGACCTCTAAGGCAGGTCGGCACAAATTTATCAAAATAAGTTCGCCTAAAATGATTTTTCACACAGTGCACTGCCATTCAGTTGTGGATTCATTGTGCTTGAAAAGTTTGGTATGAACCGAGTACCAGCTGCACGGTTTCCATGGCAACAAGAGCAGCAACTTGTTAAGGTCTGTACTGACTTGGAACAGACGATTGTGGACGAGGCCATTGACCAGTGGAGGAAACGACTCAAAGCCTGCATCAAGGCCAAAGGACAACATTTTGAACATTTACTATAACTTTAGTCATACGTGTAGATTGCTTGTATCAACGTTTTTTCGATATTAAAGCCGTTTTCTTGAAGTTATAACAAGAACTTTCAGGGTCCAGTTTTTTTATGAAACCCAGTGTAGTTGTAAGGCTACAGTTCAGTTTATGTCATGATCTAACTGTGTTTTTTGCACGGCTGTCAGTGTATATCATTGTTAGATGTCATATTCTGTGCTAAATTGTTTGTCTCCTCTTTTGTAGAGATAGATTCACCCTAGTGCCTCAACCTAGAATTTGTGTATGCACAACAGTTGTAAATTTATTTTTAACATTACTTGTAAGCAATGAGATTTTTTTCAGTAAGCTTAAACAATATTCTTGTCATGTATGTGTGTATGTGTGCATATGAGACTGTGGCACTTTTCTGTTAAACATCATGTGGCTTACATAATTTGCCAACTTTTTTTATTGTGAGTTGAGTTTAGAAACCTAATAAACTCACAACTCACACAAATATATTGAATTAACTCGAACTCACAACTCACAATAAATGGTTTAACTCGTGAGTTGAAACTCATTTGAATTAACGCATGCCCAACACTGCTTACGTTACATTGATCTAATCTAAAATTGTGATTTTTCTGTAATTTGTGATTGTTTCTTAGTTCCAGTCTGTTTTTTAAAGTTGGTTGGGTGGCACAAAATGCATTGTTTGGTCTGTGCTTGTATCATTCCGGTAATTGCAAAAATTGTCCATCGTGTGAACAAAAAGCCATATACTGTAGTTACAGTTTGCACGGAGTAATAATAGTTGTTATTTAGCTGAATATTTGTAAGGCGTTGAAATGAGAGTCACTAATTGCCAGATGGAATATCTTTTCCGGACTGTTCTGACAATTTCAGTTCAAATCAAAATATTTCAGATGGTTTATTAGTATTGGTAATTTAGTAGGCATTTGATCTTGCTGTGCTTAATGTTCTATGTATGGTATGTATCTGTATACAGGCGTTCATCGTACTATTGGTTGTGTAATGTGCTGGACGTCTATTGCCCAGTACAGTGGGAGTATGGACGACTTAATATGAACTACACTGTTGTGTCCAAGCGCAAAATTGCTAAACTCATCGCCGAAAACATCGTCAGGTAGCAGTTGCCGTCGTTAGGGTGTTTTCTGTAACATAACATGTTTTGTCTGTGGCAGATATTTTGCATTATAATATCACTGAAAATTGCATACAAAACTGTTTTACCACATTTGCTTAGTGTGCTTATCACTGTGCATTAGTTAAAGGTTAAAGATGGTGTTAGAGCTCTTTATGGAAAGCCCATCTCAGAGCTACTGAGCGTCACCTGCCGTATGGGATCACACAGCGTTACCTGCCACCCGACACAGGTGAACATGCTTTACCTTAACCCCAGCCCGATAGGCTGGTACTCAATTTACCTACCCCAGAGTGATGGAAGGCTGAGTTGACCTAGGTGGCTGGTTACATACTGAAATAATTCACCTGCCCGCAGGCAGTCACCTATCCCAGTACCATTCTGGCCCAGCGTACAAAAATCATCTGTCTGCATGTATTCAGGGACTGGGATGATCCTCGTCTATTTACTCTGACAGCGCTGAGACGTCGAGGCTTTCCACCGGAAGCTATCAACATGTTCTGTGGCAAGGTACGACACACGCCACTACTGCTGCTGCTGCTTCGCTACTTTTCATTCTGAGTTACTACGTGTTATTTTACGTTCGTGGCTTGGTAGTGTAGTGATACCATGTTGGATTAGTGAGCATGAGGTCAGTGGTTTGACTCCTAACCAGTGCACTTCCATGTAACAATCTTGGGCAAGTTGTTCACACACATGTGCCTCTGTCACCAAACAGTATAATTTGGTACCGGCTTCACCGTCGGGAACGTAACGGCAGTATATCGGAGAGGTTTGACCTGCCGCTTAATGCTGAGTTGTGTTTGCACTCACTGCCGGCTCAAAGCCTTAAACAAATATGAGCATTGACCCCTAAGGTCGCAGAGCTGTGAGAGGGTAATGCTGACTATGGGGCTAGTTTACTTTTTTAAAGTTTCATGTTCCCAAGAAGAACCTGAGGGATTGCTGTGATATGTGCTCGCAGTTGTAATGTTATGATTGCAAGTGTTAATCATAAGTGCTGTGATGGCGTCAAAAGGTGTGCTTAGCTGGAGTGAATAATTCAGCCGAAATTTGGATTACATGTGTCTAGTGTGCTAGCACTATGCCGTTAGTACTGAAGGTTGAAATAAAGTTAAGATAAAAATAGTGAAAAATTGTAAAGCTGTTTCAAAGCAACCTTGTACTTTATCGTGGTATATGTGCATAAAAGTTAGAACATATTTATGGAGTTTTTAAAGATTATATGATTTTGTATGCATTGTGTTCTTGTTATGTATAATGATATGTAATGGTATGTGTAGGTTGGTGTCACAATGTCCCAGCAAACGTTGGATCCAGCACTGCTTGAGTCTTGTGTTCGTGACGTTCTTAACATTACTGCACCAAGGTATTAGAAAGACGAAAGTAAAAAATGTCAGTCTAATTATTTTGCTAGTTTGTTAAGCTGTGTGTATGAAAGTATGCTTTCGACTTTTTTCACTTGTTATGTTATCCAAGTTTGTAGTAGGACTGTAGTTTTTATGCAGGTTAGCTGCTGACAGTCAGACACATCGTAACAGCAGAGAATTACAAGAGCATGATGATAATTAGTTGATATTTGGCACAATGTAGATAAAATATGTAAACATAATAAAAATTGTCTGTGTTAATTCAACCAAACAGTATGGTAAAAGTTATTTCACATAACGAAATGTTCTCGTTTTTGGGAGTTCATATATGCAAGATCGGCATGTCTTATATGTCTTTTAGGCCGGCTCCTGTTTTAGAAAAGTTTAACTGGTCATGTCTTTGCAACTGGTTGTCTTATTTTCTCTGTGTTAGGTTCTAGGATAAGGTTTTCGAGTCGGGAGATTGAATGCCACTATTTCCGGTCGGACACAATCCAAGATGGCGACCAGCTGCCATCTTGGAAAATTTCAGATGGCCATGTTAAGTAGAATGGAACTGATAGGTTCTTATTTTGTTTTCTAATGCAGGATTACTTTAGGTCAGTCACAATCTAAAATATTTTTTTACTTTGTAACAGATGAGTCTGCTAAATATTTTTTCTATTGTATCAATTTGATCGTTGTTCATAGGGCGATGGCAGTGTTAGAGCCGCTGAAAGTGAAGATAACCAATCTGCCTTTCGATGCACCTCACAGTGTCCATGTGCCGAACTTTCCAGCACGGGAAGACAAAGGATTCCATGAAGTGCCTCTTTCTGATGTCATCTGCATCGAGCAGTCGGACTTCCGAAAGGTTTGTTCTGTCAGTTGCTTACTTGTTCTCATGTTTTTATTACTTTGTTTGTTGTACGAGAGTCCATAGTCAGTTCTTGTTTTATTGTTAATGGCAAAGTGACATTTTTTGAGACACTGTGTACATGTTTGCAAGTATATAAATTTTTATTCACCAAAATGGCAGCAGCTCAAAACACAGGACAGACAAAATAAGACAGAAAAAAAACCCAAAAAACATACTACAAGCAACAAAGAAACCTAAGTCTAACTAAAAACACAGATCATTTACAAATTTTTCTCACACAACTTTTGTATATGCTCACAATGAACTTTGAAAATTCCGCGGACTTGTGGCATTCTTGCATTTTGTTTCGATAAGCACTCAGGATGCTGAAAAAAACCATTTATAAATAAGATGTTTTATTGCTAAGTGTGAAGAAAGACTGGCTTTTTACGTCTTCATGTTCGACGTGTCACTATGCAGCATTTGGGATGTGTTTTGACAGAATTTTATGATGATGTGTTAAATATATAATTTGTATTATCTGTCGCAGTCTGGTGACAAAAACTACAAGCGACTGACGTGTTCGCAGCCTGTGGGCCTGAAGCATGCCAATCTTGTTATCTCAGTCAACAAGGTTCACAAGGTAAGGTCTGCTCACAAGTTAAGGCATGCTATTATGATCTCTGGCATATTGGATTGTCCACAACTTGCAGTGCATATTTTGACTGGGTGTTCTGATCCTCAAATCTCCACTTATCATTGGAGGATTGTATAGCCTTCCTTACCTTACCTTACCTACACCTGCCCAGCGCTGAGGCTGTATCAGTTCGGCCCAATGCACGTCCCCGAATGCAACCATAAGATTACAGGTCCATGGATGGCTGTGAAGCCGTAAATAGACAGCTGTAAAGCGGTAGTCGGCTGTGAAGCCAAAACCAGCACAAATCACTGGTAACGTTTAGCAAATCTGCTCTTACGGGTTTGGTCAGCTCTTTGTTAGCTCCTACCCTCCAGATTTTAGAAATCTTTTGGGTAATCGGTGCACGAAGCCCCACTACTAAGACAAGGTGGCTGACCACAGTGGGGGGATTGTATAGCATATTGTCAAAACATTCTGTAATATGCTGAAACATAATGGCTTCTTTTTGGCCGTTTGTAGAGTTAAAACATTTAGCCGATGCATCTAAATTGACATGATATGCAAAATTCGATGTTATCAATTCTGCTGCAGCTTGAGACACGAGGACTAAAGATGAATTTTGAAATTGCTTTGGCTGCTGTTCCATTGGTTATTTATATTGCAACTAACGTTTGCAATGCTGTTTTAATAATTTCCACGATGTTTTGCCGTAATGTGATTTTGGTGCGTTAAAAATGAGGTAGCTTCGGGCGTAATGGTTATGGTGCAGTTAAGGCACAGGACTTCCAATCAAGAGGTCATGAGTTTGAGTCCCTTTCAGGTCGCTACCAAGTGGCTGGTGGCTGTCTGTGGACAGGTGAAAAGGTAAAGGTAAAGGTGATCAATTTGTATAGCGCATCGTCGTGTACGATGTACACCTCTAATGCGCTTTTCGTCACTAACCAGAGCCGTCGATCGCACAGCCGCCGCGTGCAGCCTGCAAACACAGGCTGGCGCACCGGCAGGCCAGGCAGCCCAGTCAGCTGTACAAAGGTCCCCACTTTCCGTAACCCATATAATGGGTTACTACTCATTTAACCGACCCCTGAAGGATGGCAGGCTGAGTTGGCCTTGTTGGTTGATTGATAGCGGACGCTGAACCCACAGAGTGGTCGAGCAGCCATCCATCAGTCTAGCGCAGGATAAGGAAAGTCCGCCGGCCATGACCGACGTTCTAACCACTATGCTACGCCACCAACTACAGCATACAGCTACTGAACTATCTCGGTATATAACTAACCGCCACGGTCAGCTTAAACTTCCATCTCTTTTGGTTGGTTAATCAAGTACCAGTCTGTCTGGCTGGGGTCAAAGTAGGGCAGGTAACATTGTGTGCTCCCATATGGCAGTTATGCTCTGTATCTGTTTGTGTCAATAAAGAGCTGTATATACCTTTAACCTGTTAACCCTTGAGGTTGGCTGCTGTATGCTGTAGGACCAGTGCGGAGATGTGGTGGAGCTTGAAGTGACATGTCGGAAGCCGACAGATTCTGATAAACCGAAGGCCTTTATCCATTGGGTCTGTGAACCACTCACCTGTGAAGTCAGACTCTACGAACGACTGTGAGTAGTTTGCTGTATACTGTATTGTCTTTACCTCTATGACTGTACAGGGTTGTAAAATTGTGGTTGTTAGAAAAGCCAAACCATGAGCTTTTTGTGGTTTTGGGGTAAAACCCATGTTTTTAAAAAGGCCCAATCTAGTGGGTTTACATGTTTATGTTTTTTAAGTTATTAGAATGAGCGCTGCTAGATACTGTTCAAATCAAGTAAATATCGAAACTTTGCAAATTGCAGTGTTTAAAGTGTTAGAAATTTAACTGTAACAAAACATTCCATTATTGGTGGAAAAAGAAACTAAAATTGGACGGGAGAGTTTTTTTGGAGTGGGTTTTGGGTGTGTTTACTGAATAAAACTCACTGGGTTTTTGGGACATGTGCCCTTTAGTCTCAGCCCTACCTATGTGAGTTCCATGACCGTATTTTTACCTCCACAATTCGCAAAGGAAGTAGTTTTTGTTACAGTATGTCTGTATGCAGAGTAACTCAAACGATTAAGAACTGATTTCTTTATGATACTGAAAAGGAAAATGCTTACATGTTTGGGAGAAATCAGTTGGCTTTGGAGAGCATCTATTTTTACATGCGAGAGCTAGCATAGCTACATGTATAGTGCATGTTAGCTATGGTAATTCTGTCTGTCTGTCTGTTTATCCATTTGTCCTGGTGTCATGTCCCGGTACCGTTCCAAGCCCAGGTGAGATAGAGTCTTTAGGTTTTCACCTATGATAGTCTAGTGTCTCTAGTATCTTGTGACAAAATTTTATGCCACTGGGTGAAGGGGGTCCCCACGAATGAGGGGGAGAAAGAGGGGCAAAAGCAAGTTTGAGCTGTAGACCAGGCATAAGCATAACTCTACAGCATTTGCATGATGGTGCCACGCAACTAACTCATTATGCGATGGAGATGAAAGATTTCGGTATTTGTATATTAACTTAGCATGAACACTCTAATTTTTTAGCTAAACTACTGAACAGATTTGGAAATGGTTTGGACCGCTAGAATCCTTATCCAACAAGCTTTCTATATCCAGATTTAGTGGAAAATGTGAATTTTGACTAAGTAGGTAAAAAAGGTGTCACCTTTCAGAAAAATATCATTTATTTCGTCAAAGTATGCGAATTAGAACAAATGGCTAGAAATACTAAATATTGCATTTATTACTGCGATATATAGGTAATTTGGTGATATATAGCTTCTGTGGAAACTAAGTGAATGAATATCAAATCGATTATCGAAGATTGATTTTTGTTGGGGCAGACGAAAAAATGGGGAGCAAAAAAGGGTAGTATTTTTTTGGTTATATCTTAATAAATACTGCACTGATTAATACGATGTTGACAGCTACTGAAAGAGGAAGGAACTGGGTATTTTAGGAATAGGTGTTATAAATTATAAAATGGAACTTACATTTTATAGGAAGGTTTGAAGTTGCGGGTACCCTATCTTAGTGGTAACCTAAGGTAAAATGGCATTGAATGACCTGGGTTTTTTGGCAAAATTTGGCTATATTATCATAACAGGCAATGGTGACGTGCTTGTTGATGGTATCAACATCGATAACCTTGCATGACCTTGAAAATAGAAGATTTTTTGTGATTTTGTGCAATTTTTGGCTACAGAAGAGTGAAGTGCGATGAAATGGATAAAGATAAATCGATATTAGCTGCGAACAGGAACTGCCATAATCTCTCATGTCTCTCATGAGCATTAGCTCAGATTTTTTGTCTGTCACTGATCCTGCATTATTTTTCAAGATACTATACAATACACAGAGTGCAAACTGCCCTTTTGCAGTATTTTAGCAATTTAGAGATGCCTGTTATCAGTCATACGTAGCCCAGAGTTAATGTCACATTAAGCAGTGAATCACTCTTGACCTTGATGGAAGTAGCTGTTTAGTTTGCAAAGTATGTAACACTTCATGTGATGTGGTTTTGCTTGGGCTGTAGGGAGTCGCTTCCAAGATCCTATGCATTGCTCACAGTATTAAGACGGATGTCTCTGTTGTAGATTTAAGCACCGCAGTCCTGAAGATCCTGGTGAAGTTCCTGGTGGATTTCTGTCCGACTGTAATCTGGTCGGTTTCATCTTCATTCTAAACGAGTCTTCTGTGCTCTTATGTGTTGCGAGTGTTATGCTTTTATGAATTTTAAAAAGTTGGTTCTTACTCTAACTGCTTCAGTACACTGGCATTTACTACCATGACTGCTACTACTACTACTACTGTTTCCGAGCTTCTATGGAACCGACATCTTCTCAGGGTAATGACTTTCGCTCCATGACTGGAAGTCGAACATTGACCTTCGCACATAGTTGGCCTTCCCTAATGACATATGGGCTTCTTGACAATTTTTCGAATGTTTTGAATCCCTCAGAGTTAACTTTTTGGGCATTGCTGAATCAAGGCACTTACAGTGTTCATTTGCATTTTGTGTCGTCCCGTTAACAATGTCACAGCACTAGTGATGATTCGATATCAGGATCTCAATTATCAGTACGATATTTTGAAAATATTGCAATATCGATATCAATATTTTTAAAAAGATAAGTACATAAATCTTATACAAGGACAAGAACAAGATGCGAACGTTCAGCAAGGCAGTTTGTTTTACATAGATACTAAAATGTGTCAGTGAACTTAAAAATTAGCTATAGACTGTTGTGTCTTTAAATTATGACGCTATAGATAGTTTGCTTCGGTTAGTTTGTCATTGTCTCTGTTTATTCTTGTTATTTTGCTTATGCAGTAATAAAAATGTAAACTTCTGGCACGAAATATCGCGATACATTGAAAATATCGTGATATTGATATTTTTCTCGACAATACGATACGATACGATACAATATATCGATATCGAAAGTGATATATCGATATTTTCGATATATCGAATCATCACTACACAGCGCTGGTAATTAATTGTAGTAATTAGTTCTTAAAAAATTAGAACTCAGTAAAATAAATGTGTAAAAATATTACTGTTCATGCGTAGGACTCTCTGAAAGTGTTGCCGAATGCGATGGTCGACATCTCGGTCCAAAAAGCCGTCGTGTACGACAAATTTCAGTTTGAGAGAAATGGATACTTCAGTGTGGATCCTGACTCTAAACCTGGACAGGTTGCACTTTTTTCTTTTTATGACCACAGTGTCTGGAGTGTTATAACTGCCTGTAATTTCACTCCTGCCAATCGTGATAGTTGAAACACATCTCACGTCTGTTTATCACATGCAGGCCCTTGCAGAATACATTGTCATGAAATACACTGTAGACCAGTGTTTTTCAACCTTTATGCTGCAGCGGAACCCTACACAAGGGTGAAGGTCACTCACGGAACTCCATTTGCATTGATTCATGAGTCCAGCAGAGTACAGGCCTATGGGCGAAGTGGAAGTTTCAGGGTGTCTGGGGACAGAGGCAGAGAATCTGTGGGGGTCTGAAAGCAAAGCCCAGAAAAGCTGATGATATTTAAAGCAGCAGGCAAAATATGTGTAAAATTTAATGACAGCAGGAGAGATGATATTGTTTAACAATTTTGTTTCACCGACAGTAGGATATTGTATTTAACCAAAAACACCCTACGAGGCGGCCCCAAAAATTAGGCCTAAAACCGGATCTTTTACGTTTTAACGCCCACAGACAGCTAAGGGGGTCTGGACGTCCCAGCCAGTTACGCTGATGCGCAAGGCTTTTTATAATTTTTAAAGAAAATGTTTCAAAAATTGATTTTTTTCAATAAATGAACACATGATTTCTTTACACTGAGACTAAGTACGTTAAGTCTAGTGTTCAGTATTCAATGCAAATATTCTAACATTGCTAACAAAAAGAAAAATATTCAGCACTGTATGCAAAAGTAAACGACTAGAAGCACAAATTTTGAACTAAGTCTTCGGTGCTTATTACTTTTATGGCTTGGTCTGACGTAATTTTTCACGCTAGGTTAATTTTATTTTTTACTAACCATGCAGCCGCGGAACCCTTGGCAGATGCTTGCGGAACCCTTGGGTTCCGCGGAACCCCGGTTGAAAATCACTGCTCTAGACTGTGACTAAAATTATACAGATTATAACACATTCTACATGTAATGTTGTGTGGCTTGGTGGGTTATGGCATTGGACCTGAAATCAGAAGGTTGCAGGTTCGATTCTGCCGCCAAGTGACGACTCTGGGCAAGTTGTTACACACATGTGCCTCTGTTCACCAAGCAGTATAATTTAGTACTGGTCAAAGATGATGCTGACTGACTGGGAGGGTAACTATGGGCCTGGTGAAAACATTGCAGCCTACCGCCAGGTTTATGACTGTGTTACCTGCAGGTCTGACTGCCTAGAGACCAGGATCAGCTCTAGACCCTACTGTTGTATCGAGTATGAGTTACCTTTACCTTTGTGTTGACATGTGATGTTGTAGCTTGTGTTCAATCGCACAGTCACACTAAAGGAAGATCCCGGCAAGTCTGCATGAATCGGCTTCAGTTGTCATCAGACAGAACAAGCTTGAACAGATTCTGCTTAGCCGTTGTTGTCAGATTTACGATTAGTTCACATCTTGTTGACATTTTGCCTTGTAGTATTGCTAGTTATAAGTTAATAATATTGGGACATGAGACATTTTGTTGTGTACAGTCAAAAACGCAGAACAGCACATGAAAGTGGACCGTACACTTTACACATTGTGACATAAGTCGAGCAATCAGCGAGTTTCGGATATGTATAGTCGTCGTGATCACTGCATTGATCACTGCAGTGAAGAGTGGTCATGTTGAACATTGTTGAAATGTTCAGTGCAACCAGTGACCGTCCTTAACTGCAGTTATCACGGCTGTTTTCAAAACTGTCTGATTGCTCAATCTATGTAAAGTACGTGCCTTCCAGTTCTTTATTTATTATCCTGTACTGTTTATACTGATGCATTAGGCTCTAGGCAGCATTGCTACACCTTGCACTTGCCTAAAACTTGCAGTGCATATTTTGACTGAGGGGTCCAACTCCAAAATCTCCCTTTCTCATAGAAGGATCTGTCCCCTTATCTAAGGCAATGTTGTTTCATAATGATCTTTTTTTCCCCATCAAATGGAATCTCATTCTGTCAAGCTTTGGGCATATTGCTGTCAGTAATGCTGCTTAATAATGTTCATTATTTGCATCGTGTTATTA
>Ga0209367_1005135_pt1 | contig 18146 bp, 15 predicted proteins | sample WorMetLIZISLAND2_FD_187412 | JGI IMG/M metagenome (GOLD analysis project Ga0209367, IMG submission 187412) | Marine gutless worms symbiont microbial communities from Max Planck institute for Marine Microbiology, Germany - Olavius geniculatus... ... | reverse complement strand
AAGCTGTGCCATGTAGAGTTCGCTGCAGTACGTTGTCCATCGTTGTATTATGTCAGTTGTATTCACGAGCAGCTTTCCATTACTGTCTCTGATTGCTCTCTGCTTTGGTTGCCATTTCCTGTTAATATCACCGATCATCTTGTACACTTCCTTGGTCTTATATTCTCCATAGTATTTCTCTATGTCCTCGCACTGACTCTCCAGCCGTTTCGCTTTTTTTGCTCTGGCAGCTTTTCGTACCTCATTACATTTCTGTCGATATTCCCTGTCTGCCAGTTCGCTACTGTCTCTTTTCTTCTTCAAGATTCTCTTTTCTTTAACTAGACTTAGTGTCTCTAATGTAATCCATTTCTTAGTTATCATCTCTTTCTCTGGAATCGTCTCTTCTGCAGCTTTCTCCATAGCCATGGCAATCCTTTTCGCGTTTTCGTCCAAGTCTTGTGATGGCTCTGCTTGTCCGAGATGCCGTTCAAGTGCTACTCTGTACGCATTACTAATTCCTTCATCACTGAGTCTAGCAATGTCCTTCGCTTTCTGAATTGTGCTTTGTGCTTCTTCTTCAGCTTGATTTTGATATTTGATAGTTGAGACTGCTCACTTTTTAAAGCACTGTTGTAATGAACGTACCAGTAGGCCTATAAATAGTTTTTAAAAATATTATTTTTATTTAAATGCGTGTTTAAAGTACGTTTTCTAGTTGTTTAACGTTTTGAAAAATGACTAAATGTTAGACGTTTGATAGAAAAATATCGATGATTTAGAATATTTTTATCCGAAATTCAGTGATATAAACTAATTTGCAAAATATGCATAGCCTATAGCCGTTAGATTTGCTGCAGGAGGCTTTTGCATGACCTGACAATGGCGAACCAAACTGCATTACCGGACGCGTTACCTATATTGAGAATCTCTGAGCATGATCATAGTGAATGTTTTTAAGTGAACTGAGTGCCTGTCTATAGGCCTATGACCATGTTTAATGAAAACATTAAAAAATAAAGCTAAAGATACACGAGTGGAATAGGCCGATCTAGTAATTCAATAGCGACGGAAAACAGGATAAAAATGATTTTTATCATGTTAAATAAAAAATAAGCTCTAGATTAGTTATGCCGAAATGCCAGGAGAACTGCTGCTGCTGCTGCTGCTGTCGCCGCTCGCTGCATTGCACGGAAGTCTGAGCGTCTGAGCTAGTCGGCTTATCAATCACTCAACACCTTCGCCGACCTGTTAATGACGTGGTCAGTTGGCTGGTATTAAGACGATCCGTGCATCTCCTTTGACGCTGCACGAGTGCACTAGCTTATGTGTCCGATCAATGTCCTAGTGCGAACTATCAAATAGGCAAAAACAGAAGTATATTGTAAGCGTAGACTTTGTTCTCGTTATACGTCGCTAATGAGTTCTAATGCTGTCTACACAAGCTAAGCCTACACAGTAAGTTTCGATCGAATCGGATCGGCACTTGTCCAACGACGGTCGTGGGATCTGGAAACTGGATGTAGCCGATGTACGACGCACTCGCTTGAATGATCACGACGTTGGTTGATGCCGGCGATGTCGTAAAGCAACCCCCGCCAAAAGGCCGCCATGCGCCGCACCTAGCTGTCATGCCGTCGTCAAGGGGGGAGGGACAAGGGGTCACGGATTCACAGAAAAGACGCCTGGGTAGATGTGTTGAAACGTCGTCAGCGACCTGATTTTTCAATTGTTTCTTTGGCGCGTTGAATGGACAACGCCAACCGTCGGGACGTTCTTCCCATAAAAGTTGTTTTGGCAGTTGGATATTGTCCATTCGGCACCAAACCACCGAAGACGGTTTCACTGTAGGCCTACCCGTTTCCGAACAGTGGGCGGTTCCGTGCATCGGTGGCAGTTAGTTAAACATTTCACTTTGCATTTATAGTGATCACATGGACTGAAAACAAAAGCACGAATTAGGCCTAGCCTTAAATGAAACAGCACTCGTGGCATGCACTCTCCTGTCTTAAATCGTCCTATAATCAACTGGGTCCCTTGCCAGCTGAGCCGTGCCGAAGAGGACGCGGAAAGTTCATCAGTGTCATTCCTGCACTTACAACGCCCCCTTGCTGCCGGCCGCGCCAGAAACGCGGACAAGATGACTGAGGGACAAACGCCAGCTATGCACAGATGCAGCGAACAGCCAGCCGTCCAGTGGCGGTTTTAGGCCCCGGCCGGGGGAGGGCACAGCCCTCAGTTTTGCTTCAGCCTTCCCAAGTTTCGTGGCCACCCGTAATTTTTTTTTGCAAAATAACACAAATATCTGATGTCTTTGCGTTTCCAAATAGTAGAAAATTGGGCAAATTTGCGGCTTCCATTGAACGTCCAAAAACCAAAATTGCTCCAGTTTCAGTGGGGGGGGGGCTTTGCCCCCTAGCTGACCAGATGTTCTGCCCCTGGACCCTGCTGGGGGCTCTGCCCCAGATTTTCATTTTAGGCTGGCGCTACCGCGCTCGCCATGGGTTCCTGCCGCCAGATGTTGCGGGCTAGAACCGCCACTGCAGCCGTCGCTAAGTCACTTCATGCCTGACTGGCAGTGACTGCAGCAGCTGGTCAGCCGGTCAGTATGCCTACGCCTACCAGTATAGCACGCATCATCAAGCGAGAAGCGACGACTGCTCATTTACAGGCTGCACTACAGTACAGTTAAGTCTATTCTTACTCGTAGCGCAGCAAGCTTGAAACTTCGTAAGTTTTTGTTGTTGGCTATAACCATCAGATATTGTTACAGACGTTGTTGTTAATGCTTTTTTGCACACCTATCACTATCATACCTTGAGCATTATGTTTTCTAGCTTGCAATTAAACGAATGAGTGAATGACGTTTCTATTCTAATTATGATTTTATTTCTGTTGTTTCTAACATGGTTCTGTTTTGTTTTGCTGCAGGGCAGAAGAGACGATCGCATCGCAATCAGCTGGCATCTATCATTATAGACATCGCCATCAGTCGTCATTATGAACCACTTGGCTGTTGTTTTAACTGTTATACTAACCTGCATGTCTTTGGCTTTTTAACCGCTTATCTTATGTAGTCATAGGCCTACTTATTGTCTGTTATAAACTAAGTTCATCATTTGAGCGGTCAAAAAATCACATGTACGGCGGCTTTTTATGCGTTACCCGTTACACTATTTATATATTGATCATTTCTGCAAACACTGTTTTTTTCGTGTTTAGTATGACTGCTCTTCAAGGCACTGGACTATATACCTTGTCGACTGCCTACAGCGAGTGGCAGGCGTCCAGTCACGTCAACGTCCACGCTCAGCTTCCTCACCTGCGCTGATCGTCCCAACAGTACCGTCGTGTGACAATCGGCACTCATGCGTTCCCAACTTCCCACTTCCCAGTCACGGCTGCTCTGTCATGTCACGCCCTGCCTGCATCTGGCAAATGCCATATTAATTCCTTATGACACGCCTACTTCCACAATACACATTCACAATACCACCAATGATACAAATCCAATACAGATTTAGAATTAGATTAGATATCCTACCTGTAGGCCTACTATAGGACCTAATAGAGTATACAGTAATTATCTGGATAATATATGGTATTTATCTCATTATGCAATATGCGTTCTATATGGGACCCATGTGGTATGCATATGCATATCCCATATGGCTCCCATATGGCAGCCATATGGAATCCATATGGGATTGTCATATGAATACCATATGGGCGCCATATGACATTGCTATTGGGGTACTGTCTTTTCATTTCCCACCCCATCGGCGCTGATGGCACTCATTCTCGGCGCCTGCGGCGTCTCACCTTGAGTTAAGGGGAGAGGGAACTTGCTCCAAAGACTAAGGAGGGATAGACGCCCCTGAATAACGCTCTTTATCGCACGCAAGTCAATCTCCATGGCAGTTTATGCATTTCTGGTGTATTTCTATACTGTTTTTGAGTATTTGGCAACGGTTAATGTCAACGGGAAAACTCGCTGAATCGCAGGAGTGAGGTCCTGACTAAAATGGTCTAAAAGCTAGGTTGTAGCCAAAGATATCGATGTGTTGACAAAAACAACATAATATGAAAAAGGAGACTTGCGAATATCTAAAGTTACGGCACTTCTTTGGGGAGGTAAGAAGGCTGTGAAAATACTTAAGCAGTCACAGCAGCTGCTGCAGTTGGCAGCTAGAAGCTGACCAACCCGCTGCTGAGCAGAGAATGGACTCGTCCGCCTAGCATCCGTATATAAACGCCGCTCGCCGGCCTAGCAGTACTGCAGTAGTAGAAGTATTGTGACTTAGTCGCGGTTGAGTTGAGTGATAGCGAGAACTTATAGCAATAATACGAGTCTGTAGAGATGCGTCAGCAGTGAGGATGTGGTTGACTGGATATCATCGGACAATGGCTGGTGCTAGCTGGTACAAGTTAGTGCTGCTAGGGCTCGTTCTGTTGGTTGTGTGGGGTCACAGTTCAGGCGTGGGGGTGTCCGGGCAGGCTCTGACCCCTCCAAACTTCAACCTGGCGGTGGGACGCAAGGTGGAGGCGACGTCAACGTGCGGGGTGGGCGTCACCGAGCCGGAGCTCTACTGCAAGCTGACCGGAGCTAACCCGGGAGACAAGGAGGACATTGTGGGTGAGTTTGAGTTGATCCAGGGCCAGCTATGTGATTACTGCAGTGAAGAGCCGGCGGCACGAAGGACTCACGGAGCTCAGTATGCTGTGGACGGCACGGAGCGCTGGTGGCAGAGTCCTCCGCTGTCACGTGGTCTACAGTTCAACCAGGTCAACCTTTCCATCAGCCTCGGACAGGTTGCCATTCAATCATTGACTTATACCGTTCACGCACACATCTGCTAGTTAGCATGCGCTAAGCTTCAGTGTAAAAAGTATCTGATCTAGCAGTCTACGTTGGTAAGTAAAACTGGAAACAAGAATATGTCAGTCCAGTGTGCACATTACTCTGCGGCCGTCCGTCCGTCAAACTGTAGGCCTACACTGCAACCGTATTCCTGACGTCTTTATATAAAATTTTGAGCTTACTCGGGCCAATCGAGAGAGGGGGATTGGGAAAAGGGGTAAGTTACCCCGCGCCCCGCAACGTTCGTGGGGCCCCGCCGTCGCTCAAAAATACAAAGGGCACCAGAATGTGCCGTTTTAAAAAGAAATAAATTCTCCCCAGATGGGCCTGGCAAGAATGTTTCCACGAGCCCCGCTGTGACTCCGGACGTGCCTGTGCTTACTCAGGTCAGCTGGAGAACGTTTGCCTAACGCGTCATGAGGTAAAAAAAATTCGGGCCAAGCAGTTATTATCTTCCGACAGACGCTGCAAGTTTTAAACAGAATTTCGAAAATCAGTTGTGAATTTTTGAAAAAGTGCTCAAAATATCAACTTGCTTTTTAAATTTCTTCCGAAACGGGAGATTTTCAGCCACAGATTTTGCACTTTTGGACGAAAATTATCCGCAAAGAAGATTATTCCGACAGTTTTCCAACAGCCGAAAATTTAGAAGTGGTGGAATTGTCTCATGCTACAACGCCGCAGTTGATGCAACCCTAATCCTGGCGTCCTTGACCTGTGCATCCATTCTATAGTTTTAAGCTGTTTCTGCCAGGTGCAGAACTTTGACGTCAATCTGGACTTTTTGCGCTTTCTGCTGTCCAGTTATAGGAGCTGATGAAGACGGACGGACGAGACACGTAACGCGGCTTGTAATGATGGCCGCATAATGACATGATGATTACACAGAATATACAGTACATGACTGCAATGTTTTCCACCGCGGAGTATCTCATGATCCAACGCAACGTACGCAGCGAAGTGAAGCGAATGCAAGAACGGTTCGGAACGAACGCAGCTGACGAAACGGCAAAACGTAAGGATAGAAGCGGTCGTTGCATCGAATTACGATCAAGCGGTTGTCAGCGCACATGTGCAGTAGGCCTACGTTGTGGTAGTCTGAGGCAGAGCAGGGACAATTAAATTCAGAAAAAATTGACTTCTTGTCCGAAAATTTTCTCGCTAAAATACAAAGTTTGCAGCTGGAAATCACTATTTTGATGAATCATTATAATTTACATTATAGGGCGTGATTGAAATTTTGAGCATTCGTAATCTTCTCTGTTGTAAAATTGCGGCTGTGCAGGTGAATTTGTCGGCAATACGCAGTGTCTGTCGGATAATTGCAACTTGCTGCCTGCTTACTTTTTACGCGCGTAAGCAGCTACTGCTGTAGCGCGTCTTAGCCATCGCAATTCTGTTCGTCCGTCTCTCTGTCCGTCTGTCCGTCACACCGGTGGATCAGTCAGAAACGGTGCAAACTAGGATCATCAAATCTTCACTTCACCATCGGCTGCCTGGAAGACTCTAGTTTCAGGAACCGTAAAGCTTTTCCATAAATTCGAAAGGGGTCACCTCGAACGAAGGCGCTAAATGAGAGGGGGTAGGAACAATTTGCGATTTTTAGCCAATAAGTCACTGTATAACGGTGCGAGATAGGGCCTAGATTACTATTAATCACTAATAGGAAGTCGTACACTGGCTCTCGATTGGCGCCGAATTCAATGACCTTGGACGACTGTAGCCAAAGCCGAACGGATGAGATCTACAGATGAAGTCTACGGGTTACTAGCGTACGACGGTGCACTAACATGCTACGGTTCAACAGCAGGACGCAATCGTACGTGGCAGCAAACTATACTTGGCGGACATGCGCAGCGCATGCGCACTAAGCCCATCGGCGCATATGAAAGCACCGTCTCATAGGTTCACCGGCACTTGTAACTCCGGTCCTCGAACTCAACGCAAGTCAGACCAAAATAAGCTGGTAGAAAAGGGAAAGCATTGCTGATTGACCCGGGAGCTACGTACGGATCGTGTATCCGGAGAGCACTGCCGGATCATTTGGAAGCTACGTACCTTTAAACCGGTCGAGCTCTATGGATCACTGGACCCGTATTTCGCATCCAATAAACACTCACGTAAGTCCTGATAGATTGACGGATCTACCTTGGACTGATAGGGCCATCCGTAGGGTATTGGCGCCCGTAGCACCGTACCGGGAAGGTCGACGAATCGCTGGTAACTGGTAGCCAGATACGGATACCAGTCATTATGGGAAGCGCAGAAAGTCGCCCGTCAGGCAGTGAACCGATGGTTAGATATGACGCATCAGTTGCAGCAATAGTGAATGACGGATCGGCGTCGAAACCCTCCGCTTCGCTCGGAGCTCGACATACCGTCGACAAACTCTCGAACCTAGCAGTAGTGGCAGATGGCAGCCGTCAAGCTACGGATCTCATAGTAGCACCAGTAGCGGCAGCGGTATGCCCCGGCATAGTCACCCGTCAGTCTTGTCAACTATTGGACGATAGTACGGGTCAGAATGCAGTCCCAGTACGGATCGAGAAAGCTGGTTTACGTTACAATGGCGCCGTCAACGTGGAGCAAGAGGCTGGTAAGAAGAATGTGGACTGCCAGATGGATCTGGATGAGACACTGACACTGGCAACATACCGTACGGCTATGGAAAGTGAGGACAGCGGTGATGGCCGTGATCAACTGGACGCGGGGACGGTGACGACGGTGAAGAAAAAACCGTCCACCCCGCATCCAGACAAGGACCGTCGGATCAATATTAACCGTAGTACGCTAAGTGGTAAAAGCAAAAAGTGTACGGATCCAGACGAGGCCTACCCGTCTGCAGCTTAGTTATACCTCGTCTGACGGTGACGACAACCGAAAGACGACGGATCATAAAGCACCGACACCGGCCACTCGTCAATTGACCCAGACGCTTATAAAGACATCGTCAAGAGAATCAACGGATTCAGTTAGTGACGACGGATACGTTCGAACGACGAAGCCTCGTCACACACTGAAGCCACCGAAGTACGACGGATCAACACCGTTTGAGATCTTCTGGGCACAGTTTGAAAACTGCGCTGGATACAATAAGTGGAACCAGACCGAAGAGCTTGCATATCTCCGCAGAGCACTGGAGAAGGAAGCCGGACAGGTCTTATGGGACTACTGATCAGAAGTGACGGATTCGTTGAAGAAGTTAACCGGCATTTTGAAGGACCGATTTGTTGATGCTAATATGGCTGACAAATATCGGATCAAGGGACGGAACAGAAGACGTAAACCCGGTGAAACACTCCGTAGCCTTCACTCCGACATTCGACGGTTAATTGCTTTAGCCTTTCCAGTAATGGATCAACACCATCGAGAAAGTATTGCCTGTGACTACTTCATCGACGCACTTGCTGATCCGGACATTGCATTGAAGGTGCGCGAACGAGCATCGGAAAAACTGGATGACACGCACAGGATCCCGTTAGAGTTTGAAGTATGGACCAAGAACGTTGAAAGACAGAACCGTGCACCGGCAGGAAAACGTGTCAGGGAAGCCGAGAAAGACTTGATAGATCAAGCAAAAACGGAGGTGACGGTGACGGGATCCCATTGAGCACTCACAGCAAGGTGAATTGCAACCGGGTCTATGAAAACAAAAAATACTGTGCTTTCTCCTCGGCAAGTGACGGCGGTTAATGCATGCCGGAGACGAGAATGAACGAGACGGTGAAGATACCAAACCTATCTCGCATCTATAGTGCGAAAAGCCTGTTGCCAGCTCGTCATATGGATCTAAAAGTGAATGTACTCAATGCAGGTAGCCGGGAAATCTGGACTCTACGACGTTACATGACCTGAAACGCCAAAATAGGGGTTTTATGGATTTTTTGGCGATTTCCGGCTGCGAAACTCATTTCAAGAGCGAACTGCGCCGAAATCAATTGAGACAGAGATCACTGCGTATGAAATTTTCAGCATTGAACGTAGATTTCGACGGTCCAAGTCTCGCTTTTCTTTTTTCTAGGTTCAAGAAAACTTGCACACGAGGGCATCGAAGAGCGGTACCCCCGTAAAAGTCGTTATTTTGCCGTTGTTGGTCAGTCTTTCGTGAAAACGGTTGCAGATAGGCATGGGCATGCTGCTTTTCACAACAAGCACTAGTGACGAGCTTTTCAGTCAACATCGATGACTTTGAAAGACCCTGAACTTCCAAAATAATCGGTTTTTTATTGATTTTTTGCGATCTTCCGCTGCAGCGCTTAGGTCCTACTCCAAGAATGAACTGCGACGAAATGGCTAGAGATAGACTGACAGTTTACGAACAGGAACTGCTATAGGCTTTTGCGCGTCTCGTGAACATTAGCTCAAATTTCTTGTTCTAACACACGACGCCGCTAGGGATAAATTGCATCCTTAGATTTGGCGGACCTTGGCTATGGCGGCCCTTTGATATGGCGGTCCTAGCTGTGGCGGACCGAGTTATGGCCAATTTCGGACTATAGTGGCTCTTCGGACTATAATGACCAGTCACGGCAGATGCCAGTGCCAGACGTAGATGCAGTGAGTGACTCGGCGCTGGGTTGGTGGGTTGTATGCGCGTTCACGCAGTACTACTAAGTACAGTCGTGAAGTGAGTTCTAGTAAGGGAGGGACTGTGGTCAGTGGTGTAGTGAGAGCTGAGGGCTCGTGCGGGATAAGTCCGGCTGCTAGTTGCAGGCCGTTGAGATGTGGTCTAGCGTCCGTGGGGAGTGTGCGCTAATGATAAATGATGCTACTCTAGTCTCTAAGAGACGGCGTGTTCGTCGTGGGTTAGTGAGGAGAGGGTGAGGGTATCTGTACAGACAGACAAAACTACGGCGTCTGCACTCTGCTGCTAGTGAAGTGACTAATACTCCAGACCCCTGACTATTGCGTAGACGCCGCTAGCCGTGTGCACTGCAAGAAATTCCGAACATTCCACCCCCTCCCTTAAAGAACGTTTCACCCTTTGCTTGCAGGTTTTGCCCACTAAGTGCAGGTGCAGAAAAACGTAACTGAACTAAACTGACGAGGTTTAGTTTTTGACCATTGGGCGAACAGGGCGAACCCATTGGTCATTGGCTGACTTGTACGTGCGCGCAGTCACGTAGCTACCGACGCTGTTAGACGGTGCCTACTGTAACGCGTTACTGTTTGCTGATTGGTCAGTTTGTCAAAAACTAAACTATATTAGTTCAGTTCAGTTATGTTGCTTTGTACGCGCCTTTAAAATGTGGATGACGACGAAAACGACGGAATAGACGAATGGACGGCAAAGAGTCAGAGGTGGATTCAAACATGTTCAGCTTGTTCGACTGAACGGGCCCCCACAAAGGGGGGCTCCACAAGTTAGAAAATGTCGGACAACAGCAAAGTACGAGGCCTTGCATATTGCGACATATAGGCCTAGTTTAAAGGCGTGTACTACAGAGCGATAAATTAATGAAGTGAACCGAACTGACTTGAAATGAACTGTAATAGACAGCGTAGCGCAAAGCTTTCAGTTCAGTTCAGTTCATGTCTGTCGCTCTGTACGCGCATCAATGTTTTCTTGGTACAGCAAAACGTTCTCTGTCCTAGATGGTTTGTACGCCGGATTGTGAAATCTGGACTCTACGACGTCAGTTACTTGTTTATTTCATGAACAGAGAAATATATGTAAGGAGCTACATTTTTACTGAAAAGGATCCTCCCAATCGGGTTTAAATCTGTTCCGGCAAAGAGCGCCGAAGCGACGCAAAAGACGAATGGATACAGCCGTCGATCTGTTTTCGCAATTTTTAGCAGACGAAACATGCAGGCAAGGGGCAAAATGTCCTCAGACCGCTGCTAGAGCATTTGTGCAAGCATGCTCTGGCACGCACGTTGAAGCGACCAGTCAACTTCTGCCAGTCTCTGTCTGTGGCTATCATCTAGCAGCTTGAGCCTAGACGTTTGGCCAGCGAATTAACTCTGCTGGGGCTGGGCGGATTGGTCAGTTTCGCTTCCGCTTTTTAGATTAATCGCGGTTTCGGCTGCGAATTGGTGTGGATCCGTTTAGCTTTAGTAACTTCTGCTACAAATTGCGTTAGCGAATGTAAATAAAAGTCAACTAGGGTTAACTACTCCCTCCACCGGAAACGTTTTGCACATAACTATGAAGCGAAATTTAATACGTTGGCTTTCCACCTTAGATGGATATATGTTTCCATTTTGTTGACTGCAATTTTCGCTCACAGCCGATCGAGCAGTTTTGCAGTTTTTACGGGAAACCGACGGAACGGAATTTTTCCAGGACTTTTCTGCTCGCTTTGGGTTTTAGTTACTGGTTATCGCAATTCCGGGTTTTATAAGCGATCCACCGAGTAGATAGTATGAGCTTATACCACACCAGGCAGTGTTGTGTTGTATTTAAACCACATTCGGATCGCATAAACTACACCGTCGTTTGCCACAAATTATTATGTCGCCCGACTGTGAGTACCGTGATCCTTATCTGTAAAAATTATGGGGTTTTTATATGTAAAAGCCGCCACAACCTGTAAAAACTAATCCTAACTATTACCCTAACCTTAACTCTAACCCTTTTTTACCCATAAGGCTCTAGCACATTATTGCAGAGTAAATTTTCGAAAACAGCTGCACCAGTGAGAGCTGAGTGTGGTTCAGAAACCGAAACCGAAGCGACTTTTGGTATTCCGCACAGCCCTAATGTCTAGTATACAGCTGCGTTGCGGCGACTGCAGAGCTTAGACTGAAGCAGCAGATGCCAGTGATAACTTCTCACAGCATGCCGCCTGCACTGGCTGACTTGCTTAGCAGTCTAGAGTTGAGCTAAAGACTCTGTCTAAAGGTCTCGTTGGCCTAGCTGTGGATTAGAGCTTAGACTGAGTTTCTGAGCCTGGTCAACAGCTGCTGCTGCTGCTATCTACGGCTGAGCAGTTAAGCCTCCTCTACGCGGGGCAACGGCGCGCCGTACTGCCGTAGTGAAGAAATTTCGGACTTTCCGTGCCACCATCGACTATTCATTCGCACCATTCGTGCTGTATTCTTCTAGTAACGTGTGCTAGTACTTTGCAAAAGTTTTTTGCTAGCACCTGTTACAATTAGGAGCGAACCCGTGATGCAGCTAAGAACGGTGTGATTTTCGTACAATTTAGGCGTACATTTCTGAACGACAGCATGGCAGTGTTAAGTTCGATCACAGGCTAGGCTGTCGTAGTTGAGGCTTACGACTGATTTCGCCACATGCTACAGCGCTTGGAGAGATGGAAGTCAGTCAGATCATTCAGAAGTCGTTGTTGTTACTGCAGGCAGGCTGATCTGACTGCATGCCGCGGTGTGTGTAGGCTGCCTGCACTGACCTGGATTAGTATAAGCCACCGGCGCTACGCCTATAATAGTCTCTGACTGCAACTGCATACTGAGCCTGATAGGGTGTTTACACGATCCAGCAAACGTCCAGCGTTAGCACGTGTATTTTGAATACATTTGCTGGAAGTTTGCTGGACGTTTGCTGGATCGTGTAAACAACCCATGAGTGACTGTGAGTGTTGTGTGGGACTGGGGGTTACTCTAGAATATGTGCCGTGTACCATGGTGGACGTCTGCAGTGATTGGTGGGGGAACTCTACTTCTCATTTCCTTTCCCGTTTCTTTCCCTTTCTACCTTTCCTCCTTTCTTTTCCCTATCTTTGCCCCATTTCTTCCACATCTTTCTTTTCTCTTTTCCCCCTTAATTCCATTAATCTTAAATACAGCTAAGAGATCTGAGCTTTCCCAGCGGGGTTTTTGGCGGAGCCTCAGCGGAAATCGAATTTGGTGCGTTTTAACCTTAAAATTGGACATGGAGAAGCACCAGTAGCCTACTGTTTTAAAGTCACATGGGGGAACTACACAGACTGAAAATAGAAGGTGGGTCCCCTTACTTCGGGCAGTGCTGTTGATGGTGTTGAACAATGAGAGGTTAAAGTGACACATACAGCATAACCTACGTGTACATTTAATGTACACTGTTATACATCCCGCCGCTAGTATCTGCTGTCGATGACTAAGCTGTGTCTCCTCACCGTTGACTTGATTCTTTCTGCCGCCTCGAGTACGTGCATGCCGTGCTGACTTAAGGAGTAGCATGCTGGAGTCAACGCCAGGTGTTCCTGGTTGGCTGAGCAACAACAGACTGCAGAGATAACGTTATCAGACAACTGCACTACACTCTGCAGTCTGCACACGAAGTGACTTATCTTATCAGTCAGTCACTGTTTGCTCGATCCAATGTGTGGGCTACGCACACACAGACAGACAGACGCCGCCGCCGGGTAATGTTTTAGATTCGGGTCTAAACATTGCGAGGGGCCACCAAATACCTGCTTTGGACGACGACGAAAAAGGACTTATTACTTAAACGTCAATCTAACTAATCATAGCCTTACCCCTAACCAGAGCAGTGGTAATAGTCCTTGAAACGTTCGCCTTACATGCCAATTGTTGTCGGAATAGCTAGAACTATAGAAGCGACCGGAGCTCTCAAACCTCCGACGAGAGAATGGTGCAGAATAGCTTGCATGCAGTGGATTGATTAATAGACGAGTGTCACGTGCTGTGAACAGCGGCGTCGTGCATGGAATAAAAAAAGTATGCAGAACACGAAGATGCAATTTTCCGACAGAAGAGATTTTTAGGTGCTCAGAATTTAAATATTGACTCAAAATTCGCATTCTGTGTACGAAAATTTTCCGACAGTCCAAATTGGAACGGGGGGGAGCTTTCCCGGCTCTCCCTTTTGGCCACGATGCTATTGGCTGAAAATATTCATCAAAATGGTCAACTATACTCACGCTCTGTAGTGTTTGCGCTAAGAGTGGCGTCGTGGGGAAGGTAACGTCTCTCCCCTATTTTAGTCAATTGGAAAATGTTTTTTGCTCAAAAGTATTTTACAAAATACAAAATTTCTGGCTGAAAATACCCCATTATGTAGGGGGACTTTGGGTGCAAAAATGAAATTCTAAGCTCTTGTAATTTTTCCTGTTCGAAATTTGCAGCCGTCTCTTAGAAAATTGCAACTTTCTGTTCCTCACCAACTTTTTCAACCCCAGCACGCCGCTGGCGCCTGCGCCCGGAGAGCTGGCCAGGCCGAATTAGAAGTTAGAGAAAGGTTAGAGCTGGTGTATAGCTTTTCGTGGAAACCCCATCGCATAGCTACGGAGCGTCACCTGCCATGTGGGATCACACAGACACGGTGTTACCTGCCACCCGACACAGGTGAACTCGCCTCGCCTTAACCCCAATCAGACAGGCCGGTACTCGATTTACTTACTCCGGAGGGATGGAAGCTGAGTGGACTTTCGTGGTTGGTTTTATAGCCTACTGAGATGTCCGCCATCAGTCATCCATCAAAGTAGTAACCACTCGATAGCGACTTCAGCGGAAGTCGAACCCACTACCTGTCGATCGTAAGTCCGACGCACTACCGTTACGCTTCCAAGCCATCTTGCTGAGCCGTAGGCCAACTTGAGCTCGACTATGATTGTAGATTTGGGGAATAGAAGCCACTGCGACAGCCGCCTAAGCACGGAGGCCAGGCTGAGTAGATCAGTAAAGCCCAGATTCCATTACGCCGACTTTGCGACAAAGTCCGCGGACTTTGTCGGCGACTTTCCCCGCTGGGAAGTTTCGGTGAAAGAATTTGGGCTTAAGTAATGTCGTTGTTATTGTCGTTGTCGCTGCAGGAGTTTCACGTTGCGTACATATTCATAAAGATGGCTAATTCGCCGCGGCCCGGCGTGTTTGCTTTGGAGCGTTCCAACGACTACGGCGAGACGTGGCAGCCATGGCAGTACTTTGCCGATACACCCAGTGACTGCGAGCAGTTTTTTGGAGACGCCGGCTACAGCGAAACCATTACTGAAGACGACTCCGTTATATGTTCTACCGACTACAGCAAGGTCGTCCCGCTCGAAGGAGGAGAGGTAACCGCTGTAGTGGTTTTAACACTTGTAGTGGTATTTCTAGTAGTAATCAGATGCAACCAGACAGTTACTGAATATGATTCGGTCATTTGTTCTGCTCATGCCGCTTGAACCAGGCGAGGTAATTAGTTAATCGTAGGCCTACTTGTTGTAGTAGTAGTGGTAGTCATAGTGGATTTTGTAGTATCCTGTACGACCTATAGTAGTTCCTGTAGCAGTTACGCGAGGTTTGTAATATATATAGAACTATAGATCGTCATAGGCGGTTGATAAGCAACAGGGGCGCCATTTAGGGGCGTTGGAGGGTCTACGGTCCTCTCGCAAGCAGAGATGGAAATGGGTCAGTGGGTCATGAGTCATGAGTCATGGGTATGGCCCACAGTTTTCCTCGGAAAATTTTGCCAAATTCCGCGGCTCGGCTCGAAATTCCGTGGGCGGGCCCCTAGTGTGGTCTTGGGTCACTGCCAGTGACTCAGTGAAATCACAGGCGCGCAGTAGCTGCTTGCACTTTAAAATATACTACTTACAGTAATAAGATTAGCAGTTCACGACATTCATGTTACTGCTATGCAACCAAAACAAAATAGCGAACTGACAGGTAGCCAGCAACGTCATGAGTTAACAAGAAGCCTAGCTGTCGCTAGGAGGCCCGACCGTTTCTGAGATACGTTGACTATTACGTTGAAAACTTTCATTGAAAATTGCGGCCAAACCGCTGCAGATGGAAACATGGTTACTATTGACAGCCTATAGGAAGTAGTCATCGCCCTATCCTACGATACCATCGCCAACCCCCTGCGACCTACCGTTCAGCCACAATACCGCACACTTGGCATAGCAGAGTGCGTAATAACCTTTCAAGGTCATCCAAGGTCAACGATTTTTGTGTCGTGTGAAAGGGCTTGTGCGACTTCCTATTAGCGATTTATAGCAACCTTGGTTCTGTCTTTCACCGTTTCCCAGATATGGCCAGTTTTCGGTTAAAAACGCACATTTTCCCCACCCTTCTCCATTCAACCCCAAATTTGAAAATGTTTCCCTTAAACGGGATCACTGAAATTTTGCACATGAGTAGCCATTGCATTAGGTTAATTAGGCATGTAATTAGTTTTTCGGTGATGGGACCGACCAGACGACAGACACATTGTGCCAAATGGCCTGACCTTTAAGCTTACAGCTTAACGCGAACGCGGCCCAAAAATGTTGGCGTTACAAACAGATGCCATTTTCCGTTAGACAGCTGGAACATTTCAATTTTGCTCTGAATTTTTTCATAATGGGAAATTTTCAGTCTCAAGTTTTGCGTTTTTGGGCAAAATTTTTTGACACAAATAAATCTTTACAACAGTCCAAAACTTGCATGTGAAAATTTGTTTTTGTCAACGAACTGTACTGCATTTTTATTTTGTATTTTTATACCAGGCTATCTACTTAAGTTTTCATCTTCGACTGTTTTTTACTTAACGTAGGCTTACTTTGTTATCATAGTTGGAGGCCTTAATTTTAATCTACAATTTTTAATTCTCAAGACCGAGAATAATGAGAGTTGTCCAGTACCACCTTGCCATACCCTTTTCAGTCACATGCGCAGGATGAAATAATGTAATGGCCATGAGTCATGAATCACAAAAGATGAACTATTTCCATCTCTGCCCCCAAGGATTTATGATTTTTATTTTTCCCTGTAAATCGTACATTTAAAAAAGTGTTACTGCTACAAGAACGATACGTTACATAGACTGAAACCCTTCAAGGCTACTGAGACCCCCCCCCAATGATTTATTCAAATGACGCCACTGAAAACAATCGTTTGAGTGCTAATAGCTTTTCTTAGACACAAAAGCTGCTAGACTGGACAGTCAGCAGCTGTAGTAGTAGTATTATGTAGTAGTGACGTGTAGTGGTTATGCGAGGTCTGTGACGTGCGTAGATCGTGATATCTTTGGTGAACAATCGTCCAAGTGCGAATAACTTCTCCTACTCACAGAAGCTGCAGGACTGGACCCGGGCGACCAACGTGCGCCTTCGACTACTGAGGACCAAGACGTTACTGGGACATTTGATGGCTGTGGCAAGACAGGACCCCACTGTCACTAGACGGGTTTGTATAGGCTGCGTTATGTCTACTGCCCGTCTGTCTGTCAGTCTGTCTATCCGTCTGTTCGTCCGTCTTTTTGTCCGTTCGTTTATCTGTCCGTCTGTCTTTCTTTCTGTGCGTCTAACTCGAAAGGAAAACGGCACAGGCAAATTGAAATTGCCCAAGTATGTGTGTCTGTCACACCGTGTAGCCGTGTGTGGTAGTTGCGTGTCTGGGGTGTGTTGTAGTACTACTACAGTATAAAGGATGTGTCAATCGGCGGCCGGTGCGTCTGCAATGGTCATGCTGACTCGTGTGACCTCACTGACCCCAGTAATCCACTGCGTCTGGTGTGCCGATGTCAACATAACACGTGTGGTGACCAGTGTGAGACTTGCTGTCCTGGATTCGTGCAAAAACCTTGGAGACCTGCAACTCTGGACGACGATAACGCATGCGAACGTACGTACAGATTGCTACAACGCACTACAACAACAACAACTACTACTACTATTACTACTACTACTACTAGAACTTTCACTGAGTGTCAAACTTATCGTTCGTTTCCAAGTTATTGGAGAGGGTCGTTCAGTATCGCTCCAGGCGTTTCTGGACAGCAACGACATGATGCCACCGATGCAGTCTGCGTATCGCCGATTCCACAGTGCTGAGACGGCAGTTACAACAGTCTACAGCGACCTCTGCTAGCGGCAGATGTAGGTCAAGTGTCGTCTCTTTGCCTGCTTGACCTTGCCACTGCTTTTGACACCGTAGACCACCAGTTGCTCTTGCACCGTCTCGAGCGTCAGTTCGGTCTGCGTGGCGTTGTTCTGGCCTGGTTCACTTCGTATTTGACCGATAGATCCTTCCCGGTCTTACTTGATGGTGGTGATATGTCAGCCGACGTCTCTGTCTCGTGTTCGGTCCCACAAGATTCAGTTCTTGGACCACGACTTTTCGTCCTCTATATGGCGGATCTTATTGATGTGGTTGATCGACACAATGTGAAGTTCCACGGCTACGCTGACGACTCTCAGATGTACGTACACTGTCAGCGTCACAACTCAGTGTCTACCATTTTTCGTCTTGGTCATTGCGTTGCCAACATCGGCCACTGGATGGCAGCAAATCATCTGCAGATGAATCCCACCAAGACCGAGTTGCTGTGGGCCGGCTCTAAACGCAACATCACGATGCTGGGTAGTCGTGCTCCTGCTATGCAGCTCGGCTCAGATACTGTGACAGCCAGCGATCATGTACGAGTACT
>Ga0209367_1005134_pt1 | contig 18146 bp, 7 predicted proteins | sample WorMetLIZISLAND2_FD_187412 | JGI IMG/M metagenome (GOLD analysis project Ga0209367, IMG submission 187412) | Marine gutless worms symbiont microbial communities from Max Planck institute for Marine Microbiology, Germany - Olavius geniculatus... ... | reverse complement strand
TGTGCACAAATCAGTTATGAACAGATACATAAAAACACAGGTTTCAGCTGTAAGGCGTTAAAACAGCACAGAGCAGAAAACGATAGTGGGGTGAAAAATTCACCCCAGGTTAACCTCTAAAGGTTAACTCAACTTCGCTAAACTGTGGCGTAGTTTCTTTAACTTGACGTACCGTCCAGTCCACATTGATATCAGACCTAAGCTTATGCCTTGAGCGACTTTCTTACAACGCCCCGGCTATTTAAGGCCAGTTTGCATTGGTCGAACTAGTTGGCAACTAGTTAGCGCACTAGTTGGCAACTTTTCGGTTACCAACAAATTACTGGCCAACTAGTTCGCCCAATGGAAATTGGCCGTTAGCAGAATTCTTATGGATGTCAAAGCGATCCGAAAGATTAAGTTACTCCAAGTTCTAGCTCGTTTACTCGATGAAGCTGGCTCGATGAACGCTTGATGAGTTCTCGTCGACAAGCGCTCGTCAAGCACTAAACAATCATGGGTAGCGGCATTTTTTCTATTTTTCTCTGGTGCAAACCGAGCAAATGCCGCCAGTGTCGCTGCTATAAAATTCTATCCTAGCGGCCAGTTGTCGTGGCCCTTTAATAATAGGCCACGTCTGTTGGTAGAATAATGCATGTTTAATTTTCCCGTTGAAGGGAACAAAGAATTTAAGTGAGAATCTATTGAAAAGCTTGCCGGACAGTATTTAAAAAACTACGTAATTTAAATAATTGGTAAATAAAGTTTACTTTGTGGCCCATGTGTATTGGCTCAACGCACGCAAAAATACTCTCACATGAGTCACGTCGTAATGGGTCGAGATCCGAAACTCGAGTGACTATAAATAGCAGCGCTACATGTTCTAGAAGCGTAGACCCGAGACTATCATGTAATTGGCAATAATTTCATTCTACAGCCCCACTCGCACGGCCTCTTGTATCTGGTCTGCGATAGTACAACGAGTCAATAACTTAACGTATGCGGATGAGTGCGTCATGCTTGATCAGCCGAACAACGTGACTTGCAGTCTATATAAGACGCGCGCAGAGCGAAGTAATTTACCGAACTGAACTGAACTGACATGGTTTAGTTTTTGACGAACTGACCAATGGGCAAGCAGTAATGCATTACAGTAGGCACCGTCTAATGGCGTCGGTGGCCTACGTGACTACGCTCACGTACGCGTCAACCAATGACCAATAGGCTAGCCCTGCTTGCCCATTGGTCGATTCGTCGAAAAATAAACATTGTCAGCTTAGTTCAGTTCAGTTCAGTGACGTCGCTTTGTATGCTTGTACTGCGCTCCGTCGGCGACCGTGGAACAGCGCGAAACACAGACCGGCGGTCAAGGGAGGGGTGGGTGTGATGGGACTGTTCGAACTATTTTCATCGGCCGGAACCAGGAAACGTTGAATAAAAATAACCAGAGGCGTCGTGCGTCAAAAAGTAGGCAGGGCAGAAAATTGCAATTTGTCGACAGATAAACTGCAAATTTTCGACAAAGGTCGAGATATGGGTGCTCAGAATTTTATTTAATCAGTACATTTCTTTAAAATGGGGGTTACAGTCCCAATTTTCGCATTTTTGGACCAAAAGAAAAAAAGCTTTGACACTATTTTTCCCACAGCTAAAATTTAGAGGGAGGCAACTGCAACCCATAATGTAATAAACGTTTTTAACGTTTTGTTTTATTCTTGCCACGTTTTTACGAGGTTGAACACATTATGCCTAGCGTTTTTTGTTCGACCTTTTTACATGTTTTAAAAAAAATTGTGCCACGTTTTTTGCGTTTTTTAACATTTTTTCCTGGGACGTTTTTACATTTATGCTGCCCCTTACCCCTCTACCATTTTGCCTGAAATGAAGAATGCGTTTGAATATGGATTGAATAAGTAGGCTTAACATACTAATTGTAATAGTCTATATAAGTTTGTTTTATACCACTCCAGACAGTAGTACCCACAAGAAGGAAAAATTTGGGGGGAATTAAAATTGGCGTTGCAAGTTGTAGTTTACTGACTATGTATAATACTTCTATCAAAAGAGATAACGTAGCTCTAAAAAATCACAGTCTCCTTTTGTATTCACTGCACGTAGCGCAGGCCGTTAGAGATGGGCAAAATAAAAATGCTATTTGACTTGTTAACGTTACCGTATGTGCTGTTTTCGATAAAAAAATAATGTATTTTTTCTGTTTTTGACGACAAGCCTATCTCATCAAACGATTAGACCGAGTTATAGAATTTATTATCAAATTAATAGGGCGTTTTCAGGATCGAGAGTTAGCTCGACGTTCTATGGTAATTAGCATGCTAATTAGGAGGACGGGCGGGTTGTAATTGGAAGGCCCATATAACACGTGATCAGCTGGGGCTATGAGCCTAAGCCTAGGCCTATACATTTGGGCCAGGAGGCGGGGCTCCAATAAGCCTGCTTGAGCCAGCTCGATGTTTGCTCGATGTTTGCTCGACGTTTGCTCTTCAACGCGCGCGCAGTGAGAACGCACCTTAAATGTCATTGATTTTCTAAATGGTAATGGTAGCATTTGTCTCATGTCAAAGAACGCTCTGTATGCTGTAGCTACTGTCGTACTTAATTAAATCAAATCAATTAAATCAAATTCACGCGAATTTTGCGTTGCTTATTTTTAAACGAGCTTTATCATCACTGACAGCTCATTGCAAAGTAGAGGCGAACCCATTGGCCGCCGGTTGACGCGTACGTGTCCTTAGTCACGTAGAAATGAACGCCGTTAGACAGTGCCTACTGTAATGCATTACTGCTTGCCCATTGGTCAGTTCGTCAAAAACTAAACCACGCCCGTTCAGTTCAGTTTAGTTACGTCGCTCTGTACGCGTCTTAATGCACTTGTTACTCGTTCGTGACGCATGGAGCAAAGTAGTCGCGTTAATTATTTACGTTTTTTTTTATTTTTAGAAAAGCGTTTTAACGTTTTTCAAATTTTTCCTACGCTGGTTGCATCTGTGATTCCGTTGAATTACCCAGCACCAATAATAAAGCAGCCCTCCCAGCACACGTGCAGTTGTGCACATCTCACCTGCTACGGCTGGTTAACATTGACCTGCGCAGTATGAAAACGCGAACGTTACGGTGGATTTACCTTACGTGATCTGCATGGATCAACTACTGTAATCCATAACCAGTTTTTGCCGCGCGTCGGCAAAATCTCTGCAATGCTAGAGCGCGCTAATAGGGCCCTGCAGCTACAGCAAATCGACCGTTCTTCTGTCTATTACTCCAAATAATGTGTCGTCAGAACTATTATCTGGCAAGATATGGCATCCATTTTTAGCTGACTGTCTTTTGGTTTTATGATTTGAGTTTGTGTGGTTCGGTCTCCAAAATCTGTCCCAACGAAACGCTTTACAGGAACAGGAACAGGAATACAAAATCGGAGAAAAGATTTTTGAGGATTTTTGAGAAAGCCTTTACGGCTGTGGGTGCCAACTGCCCGTTCTGCCTCAAATGTTTCAGTGATGTGGCGTTATCACGTCGCTATAGTTTCACTGTAATCCACGTAGGCCTATAAGCCTATCTTATACTTTATATCCCACAGTCAGCTATCGGTAGGCGGCTTGGAATGTCTGCAATGCCAAAGCACCGCATACCTTTCTACGACGAGCATAGTTATAGAGCCTTTGCCAATGTCGTGTCTAATCGCTGATATGCCGCGATTCCTGAACTTTAGCGCACGAATGCTGGCAATAAGAAAACACACACGATTCTTAAGAAATGTGACTGTTGTGTGCATTTAAACATGTGAATGTGGATTTCCTAAACATCAGTGTTGTTATTTTATGTCGCAATCGCGGTTCACTCGTTTACTTTTGAAATCCTTTTTGATTCAAAATAGATGCATTTTTAAGTTTAGATAAATAGTGTAATGAAAGTTGCTGGTGCATATGTAAATAATGTGGCCTGAGTCATGAATGTAAAAACATTTTTATGTTTTTTAATAAAAGTTTTAAAAAACATGTTTTTAAGTATTTTTTTATTCTTTAATGTTTAAAAAAATTAATTTTTTAAAATATTTTAAAATGTTTTTTGTGCTTTTAATGTCGTGTTTTTGTTTTTGTTAAAACATAAACGTACAAAATTACAAATATGATTTATTTTTCATGGGCAAATTGCGTTCAGCTGTTTTTGATTTGTACATTCATTACATTCCGGTTTTTAGTCTTTACATATGGTAGGTTTTTGTTTTTAATTATCTGAGTTAGATAGTCTTTGCGTGTATAATGACGAAAAAATAGCGATTTGAAACATCTGCAGTTTAGTGTTTTATATCCATGTTTCTATAATGTTTTTATATAAATAAAAAACATGTTTTTTATGTTTTTTTATTTACGATGTTTTTAACGTCTAAGGCCTGAATCCTTCTTTTAAAATGTGAATTCGGTAAAAAAACTCTGCTATAGGGTTACGGGCAGGAGATACAGATACGTATTTTTACTAGGGGATTGATTTTCACTGGCGCGCATTAGGCCTATAGCCTTTCGGCAAAACTACGCTATAATCGTGTAGTCTGACTTCGTATTCGTGACGCAGCCTATATGCCGGAATTGGTGACCGATAAGTTCTTAGATCATTACACATCTGTGCAATATGCGTGACATATATTCATTTCTTTACATAATTTCGCAGTCATGAACCTCAGACAGCGACTCACAGCCTTCAATAACGTCGTTAACGTATTGCGGCCGGTATAGGCGAGCATGCAACAATCGCCTAGCAGGAAAAGCCCAATGCATGTAGGCTAGATATCGGTAGTCTAGGCCGCTGAACTGACTATAGGCCTACACCGTGAGCCATAAAACGTGGCACTTTACTTCTGTTCATATCTTCGCCGATTACTGACCGATTTTCACAATTTTTTCACTGGTACACTCTGCAGACAATTTGCAATAACGTGATTATTATATATCCCATCACACGGTAAATACCTCTCTACACTACCTTGTGAAATATAAATGTAAACTAAAGAAAATAAAAATTTAGGTAAATAAATAACATTAGACCAGCATTGCGATAAATGATCTGTGTGACACTAGACTGTGTTAGACCCACTCAGTCTAGTGTCATACAGACCATTCACTGCAATGTTGGTTTGAAGTGTTTTTTTTCAATTTTACCAAAACGTTTGTTTCTTATTAGTGTTGTGTGTGCATATTTCAATGATATTTCACAAGGTAGTGTAAAGACGCGTTTATGATGTGGTGGGATATATAATAATCACATTATTGCAAATTGTCTGCAAAGTGTGCCAGTGACAGAATTTTGAAAACCGGCCAATAAATGGCAAAGATATGGACAAAAGTAAAGTGGCACGTTTTGCCCCCCCCCATACATTTATTCGCTGTGCACAATGCGCGTGTGTGAATGCGCTATAGATCAGTCGGTCTGGCAGCTGATCTAGCATGCAGTCATGATAAAACGCCGCTCGGGCCGACACGAAGATTAGACACATCATAACAGCAGGTGCTGGCTGTTGAGTGGAGGATTACAGTTACCGGACCGCTATACTGACATCGCTCGGTCGCCGATATCTCCTTTGCAGGTAGGCCCTACCTGTACTTATATACACAGTGTCAGGAAAAAAGTAACCCTTAGACATCGCACAATAGTTATTTTGTTATCAATATTCAACGCTTAATAACTTAGCTACAAAATAATATTTTTCAACGAAATTTGTCGATCGCTTCAACAATTTACTGGGGATTACGTGCGCAAAATTATATTTAGATTAGTTCAGCTTTGACATTTCTATTGTACGATGGCTGGGTGTTACTTTTTCGGACACAGTGTATATACAAACTGTTACATTTCATTAAGATAATAATATAAATAGTAGTCGTGCTTTAAATTTAATAAATCAACGCAACATGTAAATAAATAAACAAATAAAACGTGAATTTATACAGCTTACGTAACATTGACGTGAACATATTCGATGTTCTGTATACACTATGACAGCAAAATACATTTTAATATAATTTTACGAAGACGTCGATTTTTTTATACTTTTTCATTTAAACGAGGGTTCACATATCGGCATACCGTCAAGTAAGAAGCAGCAAAATTTTATCTGGAGACAAATTTATATAGACTTACACCCAAAAATTCATTGGGGCCGAAGGGTCGAAAATCGAGGACGAAACCTGTCTATGGGGCGGCGAGCTCTGCAACAAGGGGTTCTGAGAAAAAAACGCTAACCCACGTCCAAAAGCGTTCTTGGCACAGAAAAGCCCCGAAAGCAGATAAAACTTTAAGAAAACGAAAAGATACTTTTTTTAATTTTTTGACGAGGAGCGATCACCACGGAATCTACGCAACTGCATAGCAGTATTGCCATTGCATGTTGTCCATCCGTCTGTAACGTAGATGTCAAAAATGTAAATTTAAAATATAACTTAGAATTTTCGCTCGTCGGAGGAGTCCCAACATCGGCGATCTATAGTGCTAAAGTACGCTTAAAATCTCTGGTGGAGTAGATCGCCAGCGTAGGTCTAGCGATTACGTAAACATAAAGAACATCGCCCGATGTACGCTACGGCAGCAGAACGCCGTTGTATTTAATGTGTTCGGTAATTTTAAATTAAGTGCAGATACATCATTTTAATATTAATGTTGTACGATCTAACGAGCCTCGCGCATCACTGAAAATGTACATAGGAAATACGACACAAAAGGTCTATTCGGTTGTAAACAAAAAAAAACTATTTCGGTATGTTTTACATTATTGTAGAGTTTGTTGTACAGCGTTTTTACAACAAATTTATGAGAAATCTAAACGTAACATTCGCAGATCCGCACATTCGCTGATCTGCTTTTTACCAGAGGCCGTTCGGCTTATAGTTCGGAATCACTGGACCTGCACGACCTCCGTGAAATCGTGAATCGGTGATTACATTACATATACGTAGTTAAACATACGCCAGATTAAATCCGCTGACGTGCTTCTACTCTTTTTACGACCGTCGCCATGAATCTGTTCTACATAATAACTCGATCAATGCGCGTTTGTAACGTTATACCCCGTTTACACGGTCAAGCTGGCTCGACGAGATGGATATTATGTTAGCTGGACGAGCCAGCTCGATGTTTGCTCGATCGTGTAAACGGGGTATTAGTCATAGCTTTAGATGACATATGCGGTTTATGAAATAGCAAAATATACCAATAAATTGCAGGATGTTGTTGCGTGATCGTTTGGTTAAAAACTTCAAATGTCTGCAATTTAAAGCGTGATTTAGCGTCGCATTCTACCCCCTACGTAAAAGACGTGTTAACTATAAGCCGTATTTATTAATCGTCATTCCCGTCCATCTGCTCGTCCGTTTGTCTGTCCCCTAGGCCCGTGCATTCTATTTAAAAGAAAAAAGCGTATAGCAAAACACAATGGATGCGCAGGTGTATTTCCAAAGCGCCTAAAATTGGAGTGTCTTTATAGTTCATGAGGTCAACAGTTAGGACCAAAACCCTTTTTGAAACTTTAGAAAACGTGCACATGGCAGCTCACGCGCATTGGCCGGTTTCAGTGTTCACTGCAATCTAGGTGTTACCGTTGCTGGCAACTGGACGGACGGTTGACCGCATACATGTCGACATGCACTCGGCTAGCGTTGCCAAAGCCGTGTCGTCCAGTATATTCCATCGTTCGAGCACTCGAGCGGCACTTTTTACTCAAACGCTCCGCGTGTGTTTTTTTTATATCAGTAGGCCTATATGCCAATTTGTGCCCATTATGCAGTTCAAATATGGCTAATTGTATACGTTGAGTCAGTTATAGGTTATACACTCGTATGCTGCTTCTGTCTTTTTGGTTCAACAGTCGTACTGATCTGTAGACGCGATATATAGCTACGCGTCGTCGTATATTATATCCTAATATAGGCCTACACCTACACCTTTATTAACGGTCTGCTGTATAAAGCAGACCGTTGGAAAGACGTGTTGTGTGCCTGGAGCCTCAGAGCGGTGCAGAATATTCGATTTACTGAAACAACTCAAGATTTTTATGCATGGTGCCTGTTAACTTCAGAAAGTGATGCACGAAATCGTTAATCTGAACTACCGTTTCTATCAAGTAATCAGAAAATGGCAAGCAAAAAGTGTTGAAAGATACTGCAGCTTAATCTGCCGCTACTTTTCGCCAGGCCCGCGATTAACTCCCCAGCTGCAGAGCCTCAGCCCCCTTTTCCCAGGGGCAAATTATTATCGTTCTCCCACCGTACTTCAAGGGCAACTTGTTCAGGGTCGTTATGCCAAAATTAGCGGCCTGTGATCGAACCCTGAGCACATTTTGACGCGCTACAGCTACGCTGTATAGCGGGTCTATGGTACGAGTTGTGTGTCCGTCCGTCCGTATGTAGGCCTATTGTGGCTAAACGGTGCCAGATACCTTAGTTGCTATTGATCACTAATAGGACGTTGCATATTGTCCTTCAAATGACACGAACATCATCTACCTTGTATTACCTTGAAGGTCAGTACTGCAACAGGAACTGTGTAAGCTGTAGCGTTTCTTCACTGGTGTCAGCTAGGCTTTTTTGTTCTCGACTTTGACGCCTCAACCGATAGAGCCGACACCAAGTGCCAGATACTGCAACCTTAACCCATTCATGCCTAGCGTCCCCAAAAATGGGACACCTAGTTTGACGGCAAACTATAAAATAATTCAGGCACTAATGGGTTAAGGAATGTAATGCATATGCGATACTCACGATGCCGGCATGCTATAGCAATTTACAGTGTTTTCTGGCGTTTTTCGATAGGCCTACTGCATGCCGCAGATTTCTGGCCGTGAAGTGCAGGTTTCGATCGCATCATCGCTTGTTTGACGTCTATAGAATATACATTATCTCGGTTTTCATCAATAGTCACAGCTGGTACAGATCTTAGGCAGGCTATCAGCCTATCACCTGTACAGCTTTACAGTCTGCAGATGGCCTATCTAGGCCTATAGTAATATTGTGACATTTTTTCTTCGCTACTATAACAGTAGTCCACGATAAGCAAATATGACTGATTTGACGAAATATTAGACTTTTTGTGTTTTATTTACGTTTATATAATTATTGCCAGCACAAAAAAATGTCACGCATATTAAACGCGATCCCAGGAACAAATATGTGCCACTAACAGCTAGTGGCGGATCGGATCCAGAATTTTAAAATGGGGGCGAAAGGGTGCGGAGTAGAGTTTGTGGAGGTGGCTATGCCATGAAACATTTATGCCAGAATAATGCATTTTTGTGCAAATTTTTTACTTGGTTATAAAATGTATTCAGCCAATAGGGCGCAAAGGTCATTCGTCACGGGCCGCTGACATTGTGAAAGCAGTTCTCAATCGCCACAGCACAACGTCGTCTCGAATATAACAAACTAAGCAAAAACTCAGTACAAGCACAACTGCGAACGAGGCAATTTACCTTCTTTTACCGACGTTGCGTCGAATTATTATGCGAACTTTTGCAATTATACAGCACCGGCCGGTGACACAAATAGGCCTAGTTCAGTGCAAGTGTGTGCAAAATTATGCCTTTGCGAATCGTATATACAGGGTGGTCCAAAAGTCCAAAGTTTATGGCACCATAATTTTGCAACCGTACATCGCAGAGTCAAGCGGTTTTCAGCAAAATGTTCTGAAAGAAATTCTTTACATGACTTAAGTCAGTGTTTAAATACAGCAGTTAAATATTCTTTGTTTTTGCAGCTGGCAATTGAACTGTTGAAAAACAATGTACCTTGGTCCATAAAAACATGCCACTATTATTTTTTTCAATAACTCTGTGACACATTGGCCAATTTGAATAGTTTTTGGCATGCGACATTACAAAGGAACTTTATGCAAAGATCTGTAGTTTTGGCCACCTCACCTTAATGTTGTCGCTACACTACCGTGTGAAATGCAGAAGTCACAGTTTGGCCATTGACAACATTGATTTCCTACTGGGTAGCGTATGTGTTGGCTCAGAAATTATTAACCAAATAGCGACAAACGCTATTACCAATTATTATCACTCAAAAAGTCACACGTGTCACATGACATCATCTTCATTTTAGCATTTGCTGAACATGTCCTCCTGCAGCACAAATGCAAGCGGTAGACGCTGACACTATTTGCCAACAGCACGTTTAGTAACTGCATGACTCAAGCAGCTCACTCGCTGTTGATGTATTATTTCAGTTTGTCGACTTACAATTTTAAAATAAAGACGAAGCAACAGATTTTCATTAATTCTGTGATCTCTAATTTTCTGAGCTGACGCATGCACTACCCAGTATGAATTCATTGTTGTCAATGACCAAACTACGACTTCTGCATTTCACAAGGTAGTGTAGCAACAACCTTAGTGCGAGATGGCCAAAGCTACAGACATTCACGTCAAGTTTCTTTTTAATGCCACATGCCAAAAATTATTAAAATCGGCCAATGTTTCACGGAGTTATTGAAAAAATAAAAGTGGTACATTTTTATGGACCGCAGTGTCAAGGGTAATACCGTTTTTGCATAGTTCATTTGCCAGCAGCAAAACAAAGAATATTTAATTGCTGTATTTAAACACAGAACATTTTGCTGAAAACCGCTTGACTCTGACGTACGGTTGCAAAATTATGGTGCCATAAACTTTGTGCAGTTTTTTTTGCACCACCCTGTATTATTGTTTTGGACTTTTTCATTACCATTTCGTTTCAGTTTTTACTGACATATTCGTTAACAGAATCTGTTTAAATCCGTTTTTGCGCATTTCCGTTTCCGTTAACGTAAATTACACTGTTGGTACCACAAGACTGACAATACTTTCTTCAGTATTGCAATGAAATTAGCATTTACATTGGCATATATTGGCACTATTAGCTAATATATACAAATACAAATGAGCAATACCTTTCTAGTGGTGAAGTGAAGCATAGTCACTATAAACTAGTCACTACAAAGACTGACTGGTCGACTTTATTGACATCAGTGACATGGCAAATTTTGCAGTACTTTCTGAAAATTTGTATTGGTATTGGCAATACTTTCTACAGTAATTAATAATTGGTATAATTAGCAAAAGTACTGTTAACAACCCTGTGCATCATGTAAAGGTGAGGCGATGTACAAACATCACTAAATTTTAACTACTGATGTTCGTACATTCAGTCCAACAGAATGTTAAAACCGCAGCCAGTTTGGTTCTAATGTGGCAATTCATCACTTAGTTAAATACTCGTAGCTCAGCACATTTATGAGATATCAGTTGGGGATTCCACTACAGCATTCTAACAGTCACTAGCAATGACAGAATTGTACATTCAACAATGCAACAAGATAAAACCGACCACATCAAATGCCGATAAGATGTTGTTAACACAACGTCCATTCATCTCTAACTAATGCCTGCCACATCATTATAATTAGTCAGTTGGCAAGCCGCAAACCATCTGCAATTCATTTGCATGAACTGAACGTTCTTGCATCATATCCTGCTACTGTCCAGTGTGTGTTCAGTTATTGTGCTCAGAAGTATCAAATGGAAGTAACAAATGACGACAGCTTAGCTAGCAGACTCATGACTTGGCATAACAATAAGTAAAGTAAGTACAGTGTAAATTCATATAGTGCATACTCAAAAAGATCTCTAATGCGCTTAATACATTTTGTCATCAATATTTCACAAAAATGTATGTCTTCGGCTGACGTTTGAAAGTGTCGAGACTCAGTTCTGGGTCACAAAGACTGTCTGGCAGCAAATTCCAAGTCAACGGGCCTGCCACAGAAAAGCGCTGAAGACCGAACTGTTCAATCGATAGCGCGGTACGACCAACTTCCACTGAGTGGTAGAATGCAGCTGTTGACGGCCAGTGACTTCTGCTGTGAGTGTACAACTGTCCATCAAGTACGGTGGAGCAGTTCCATGGAGACATCGATACATGAGCACAGCGAGCTTAAATCGTACTCGATCAGTGACATCAAGCCAGTGGAGCTCATCATGCATTAATCTCGACAAACAACTGTCAGTGTCAGTGACGACGCGGGCAGCTGAATTCATCACTCTCTGCAACTTGAGAGTTATGACTCTTGCCAACTCAGCCAGCACAGCGTTACAGTAGTCGACACGAGATGTCACAAATGCTTGCACGAGGGTTTTAGCTGACCTGACATCCAACGACTGCCGGACACGACGGATCTGTCTGAGATGAAAGAAGCAGGCAGCACTGACGGCTGAGACATGTTTCTCAAAATTCAAATCAAACGACAGAATAACTCCTAGGACGCATACATGTCCACTGGGTTCGATGGTGTCAGAGCCAAGCTTGATCGCCGGGCCACGACCATCAAGTTTACTCAGATTGTACTTGGAACCCAACCACAGGAGTTCTGTTTTCTCTGTATTTTGCTTGAGGCAGTGTGCCGACATCCAGTGATTGATATATCTGTGACACAGTATTCAAGTTTCCCAACAGCAGTTAGCGTATCATCGAAACGACAAGGCTCATTCAACTGCGTATCATCAGCAAAAGCGTGACAGTTGACGCCATGCTCATCAGCCTTCTCTTCGAGATCAGCAGTGTACATGATAAACAACTGCAGGCTCAGTACCAAACCTTGTGGCACAGAGCACATGACGTGAACAGTATACGACGTACTACCGTTATAAACGACTTGAAATATTATGTCACATAGATACGACTGGAACCACTTCAGCACAATGCCACGCAAGCCGAACTGACGCTTGAGTTTCACATGAGGTCGTGGTCCACGGGTCACTGATGTCTAGATCATTCTTTTCAGCAGTGGACGAACCACTGCATGCTTGAAGTCGGATGGAAAAACACCAGACGCCAGCGACTTGTTGAAAAGCAGCACGATGAAGGTCGACAACAGCTGGCCTACATCCTTCACTAGCCAAGTTGGAACTGGATCCAACTGGCATGTCTTGTTTAATGCCGAGCCAATCATCTTCTCTACTTCGTCGTATGTCACAGCAGTCCACTGGAAAAGTGTTGGCGTCACCTTGAGTAGAACATCATACAGTGGTGTCGTCGCAGTGGAAGCTCGAACTGAGTCGACTTTGTTCTTGAAATACATGGCAACTCGTTAGCAGTCTTGCTACCAGTCTCCTCGGTTATTGCTTCATCCAGTGCTCCGGTACTCCACGTAGTGCATGCCACAGCTTCTGTGAGTTGCCACCGTTTGCCGAGATCGTGGTGCACCAGCTACGTTTGGCTTCATAAAAGTCACGCATGGCTTTCAGCTTGTCCGCATCAGTACCTTTGCGCCTAAAGCATCTCTTGGCTGTTCTGGCTTTACGACCAGTGTCGCAGCACTCAGCGTCGAACCATGGCGTAGCTGGCCTCGGTCTGCGACACACCATGACCACAGGACAGTGCTTGTCAAGCAGCTGTGTCATCACATCACGGTACAGCACAGCAAGGTCGTCCGCCGACTTGTTGCTGAGCTTCTCAATGTTTGAGCACAGCTGTGAAGCAGTCAGGTCACGTGCAAACACATGCTCGTATCTCTTCCAGGCTCGACAAGTGACTGGTTGCAGCGTGTCGATCGGTCTCCGTACACAAATCGTAAAATGGATGAGCGCATGGTCCGAGATAAAGCCGCCAACATCCATATCAGTGATGTCAGTGTCGGTTCTGGCGATGACAAGGTCGAGTCCAGCAGTGTGCATGGCCGTTGTGACATGCTGGACGTAGCCGAATAACTGCAGAAGATCGGCACGGCGTCGTCAACATGCACGTTAAAGTCTGGGCAGATGACGACTGGACAGCTGTAGACTGACAGACGCTCAAACATCGTCGTTATTTCCTTGAAAAACGCACTGGATACCGCTTGGCTTCCAGGCCGGTAGACGCCGAGCAGCACGAACTGGCCGTCGCGAGTTGATCCGTGGCCGCACATATACTCAAAAGTAGAGACGTCAAGGTCAAGGACCTTCTTCTGAAACTTGACGTCTCGATACAGAATGCCTAGACCGCCGTGGTTTTGGAACTCGATGGTGGTGACGGCTGCGCCGGGTTGTCATCTATGCAGCGGTAGCCAGGTGGAGTAGCGCGCTTCAGCAACAATGACTGAGGTCCCTCGTGCCATGTCTCTGTAACGACGAGCACGTCGAGACGCTCGTCGATGACGGTGCGACACAGCGTCGCCGCCTTACTGCTCAGTGAACACGCGTTGACGCAGCCCAGTGACAGGCCGCTGGAGCTGATGGCGTTCCAACGTCGCACCTCGTCATGCTTGAGTACGCGCGCGGCGTGCCGTCTTTGACGTAGTGGCCGCCACAGCCTGTAACTAAAAATAGTCTTCCTGACACTCCGGGCAGGTGTAACGTCATGTCTATTTAAAGCCAGCAGCTCGTCTCTTGTGTACATGGCGGTGGTTGAAGTCCAACCAGCATACTGACATCGTAGATTTTATGCGCAATGAAAACTGTATCTTCTGGCCGTAATCCGTCCGCGAAACAGTAAAGCAAACGTACTGCAACAATCTGTGAACAAAGTGCTGCAACACGGTTCGTGACAACAACTGTATTTTCACACAGAAACATCAGAAATGAGCCAAATATAAATGACGAAAACGTATGTGTGTCTCACGCCGAAGCGCACACACAGTGCTGTGCACAGGCCAAGCAGTCACCTCAGCTGAAGCAGGCCAGGCTGATATTCTATCGCCAGACAGAATAAGCCACATTTAAAAATCAAATTTTCAAAATTATCCATTTCACACAAAAGGCACTTCATTTTAATAGAACAAATGATCATTCTTTCATTCTTACATGATGTTCGTTTGTTTCATAAGCCACAGAATTGATGATTTTGATGAAATGGTTATAAAAATACAATCTGAGTCAGTGGACTGTCCTGGGCAGGACTGGGTAAAAAATCAACAAGCTAGGATAAGCTATTAGGGCATGCTGCAAAACAGAAATTGGGCAGGTAACAAATGAAATGGGTAAGGCCGGGTTGAAAAGAACTGGGCAGGATGAGGCCCCGTGCACAAGTCGACCACACAATGCACACTACAGCAGTGCTGCTACATCAGGCCAAGGATTTCCAGTATTTCACTCTGCAGGTTATCGTTGGCGTCCAATCGGCCGCGCATTGACGTGAATATTCGCCGATACTCCAGACTCAACTCACGCAAACTTGACATCATCATCAAGAGGCGCGGAAACAGTCCAGTGTCAAGTGGATGTGACACAGTGATTAGTGACTGAAGAACTTGGATCAACAACTCCTGTACTTGTTGCATCTGCTGCTGACTGGCAGCCGACACACGATCTGTACAGCCACAACCCACCACCAGCATCAGTTGGTAATGCCAATCGAGTTCATATGAACATCAGGCTTCCTCTGCCGCCATCCAGATGACATGGAATTTACTGCTGAGACAACTACATGACCCTGTTCACACTGCTTCCATCTATGGATGATTACTTAGGACATTTTCCTTTTCTAAGTACTAATGTAAGCAGCAGATAAGGAGCCTTTATTGCACTGATGCGCTATGTAAATTCAATTTTACTTACTTATTTACCTACTTATATCATCATCATCATGGTGTGGACAATTGCTCGTACGACAACAGCTGGTTCGATAATTGCTAAGTGCTTATTGCTCACCCAGAGCAAAGGAGCGGATACAGCAGGTGTGGGCCTAATTGAAATATTTACTACGGCCCTATAAATGTAGCACCGTAAAAATAGCACCAAATTAACTATAAAAACTTTCAAGTACCTTTTCCAGGCCCATTCCCATGATACTTTATCACATTACGTTAAATGCTTCTGGCATCATATAAATAAATGTTCACACTGCAGTCACGATGATTTTGAACAACATAAATTCAATGACTTTCAAGATCCTCTGACAACAAGTTCCAAAACATTCAATCCCGAATTTGATTTCCAAGAACATTTTAAGACCTTGAAAAAAAATTTTGCAAAAATTATCAAGAACCTACGGCCACCCTGTTAAGAAAACGACAAACAAATGTACTACACTGTGAGTCAAAAAAGTACCGTACACCATAATGTTTGTGTCAAATATTGCACAACTTTTGACTTTTTTCAACAGCACACTTTCCACAGAATTTGCAATAAAGTGATCAGTAAAGACCCCACCACATCTCAAACACATACTACAGAGCAGATTCGCATGTACATGTATAGACTCTTATTCTTCCTAATGTAGCAACTGCCAAAAGACCCTGCCGGCCTGGAATGACACTGGCTGCAGTATCAGTTGGCAATGGTAGCAGCACTAGGTTGTTATTCTTCCCACACAGCACAAGTTACAATAATTACCATATACACAGGTAACACCAACAATCTGCCAAAAACAACAATCTAACGAGACTCAACAACATGCAGATGAGCAGAGAAAGGGATGAGTTACAGACCCGGTGAGATGAGCATTAGTGCACAGAACAATGCATTTTCCTCCTGTGACATGCGCAGTGTGTTGAAGCGTGCCGAGAAGCCAAACAGGAGGTCTACAAAAGTAGCACCAAGCTCAAACGTTGACTTGAGATGAGCACACGATACGATGCAACTGGCGTTTGATGTCGTCGGCAAAAACATGACGCTAGTGTCACCATCGATGTACGCCGCGTGAATTACACATGTAACCTTCAGAAACAAAAATGTACACTGTAAACACTTATGATACAAAATGTAGTGCTTTAATGTTATCAGGGCCACCTAGCCAGTTACAGACCAGTGTGCCAATGGCTTCTTGATCTGTGTCACGTGACAGTAAACGTGGACTGCCATCACCCAGATGTCTGATGGTGACTAGCAGCACATGCATGCAGTCAACTGAATGTTAGAAATGCGCACAATATCATTTAATTTGCTGTAAATAAATGATTTAAATTGCAAGAAAACTTGCCTTGCTTTGTAATCAATGTGGAAGACACAACACAGCATGTACAAGTATTGTCACAATAAGTATCAAGTTTACTTATAAGGACCGACCTAACTTGAAACAACATGAGAAGAGAATGAACCAGTTAAACAAAAAACCCTGATTTTGTACTTGAAAAATCTGTAATGGACTCCAGCAGCTATCAGGAGGTGTTATTCTACCAGCTATGTTATACCTCGAATTTAAAAAATCCTCACAGTTTTTTTTTACTTTGCTGTTTATCATGATAATTGATAAATCCATTTTTATCGCATTTTACCTTTAATTGAAAAAATGAAAAATCTCATAAACAAAGTAGTAAATACACTAAAAGATCACTCAATTTCTTTACAAGCTCTGGTCTATTTCTGTTACACATACAATACATCATTGCTATCAGTAACAATCTAACATTGTTTAACAATAAACCCAATACATGTTACAGCAAACAACCCAACAGTATCTACAAACTTGCTGCAGTTAAACAAATTACAACCACAAAAGATGTCATAATGCATCATGAGTGTCAGGCTGTGTTGGTTTTTAATCAGCTCGACGGCCAGGTGTGTGTGTCACTCGTAAGAGAACAAGTCGACGATTTATTTTCGCGTCAGATAAAGCTCGCTAACTGCTTTTTCGCTGTTTGTTGGCCACCGTACTGTATTTGTTTGTCGACTTATTTGCCTGTCATTGTTTATCGCAACTCTGTCTTAGCGTTGCCGGACTTTGTCTATCAGTGGGTATGCATGTCACTGTGATTCCGTGTCTTTGTATTGTTAAAGTCTGTACCTGCCTTTGTGTGGCTAGGAGTTGGTCTGTAACAGTTATATTAATTCGGCTTGCATTGTGTGATATTAACTGTAGTGGGCCATCAAGCATCAGACCATAGGTGATTGTCAATCGGAGGTCAAGCAGTAGACCTAGCCCCGCCTCACGTATGACGTGAATTGAATAACTGTATTGTTACTGGTTAGCGATGACAAGACCAAGCTATAATTAGATTGTCGTCCAGGGTGGGCTCAAAAACAAGCTGTTTGAACACAGTTGTGTTGATGTGTTTGGTGTTCGTGTGTTTGATCATCATCATCATCATCAACCGTGGGCTCAATGCCCGTTGGTGTCTGACGCCATTCTTACTATCGCTGCCCACCGCTGCCTATCTAGGGCAGCGTGGCTTAACTCCTGCAGGGTTGTCCCACACCACTGCTCAATGTCATC
>Ga0209367_1005133_pt1 | contig 18146 bp, 2 predicted proteins | sample WorMetLIZISLAND2_FD_187412 | JGI IMG/M metagenome (GOLD analysis project Ga0209367, IMG submission 187412) | Marine gutless worms symbiont microbial communities from Max Planck institute for Marine Microbiology, Germany - Olavius geniculatus... ... | reverse complement strand
GAATTCACGCATTAATTTCATATATTTATGAAGCTCAAATCGACATATTATATATGCGAGGTTAAATGTCTGATTTAAATCTACAGAAATTGCGCGAGTGAGTTTGACCGTGGCCATGGACCTTTAATAGCAAATGTGAGACATGACATGATACAGCTATAACTTTCATTTTGTTGCATTACATGCACAATTACATCAGTGCAGAATTACATCATGCTTACAGCATAGTAATAATAGTATGCACTATTCAGTATTTATTTATTTTTAGTGTTCTTAAAATGACAGGCACTTTGCTGTTCTTTGCTTCATATATCAGCACATAAGACCAGCATCTTTGCATAATTACATATTGTTACAGCTTTGTTTATTTATTGCATGTCTGGCTATTGTAATATGCAAAGTTCTGTCGTGAATTGTAGCCTGAGTGTAATCCAGAAACATGCACACAAATGACTGCAACTGAACAGTGGATCTTTCTGTGTGCAGCGCATAAAACACCAAAGGAGGTCAGTTGGCAGACAGGTTAATGCACTAACTCTAGCTGTGCTGGAGAAAATGTATCTTTCAACTTTGTTATGTTAGTGCTAGAAGTTTATGTGAATTGCTAGCCTTCATCATGAGGATTTTAGTTGTACAGTTTTCGAAGTGTTTTTACACTGTTGATTCGATGACAGGAAAAGTGTCGGCTTTGCAACAGCAATTCCAAAGAAATTTACCAAAATTTTGTGTCTGTACTAATTTTGTGAAAATTGGCTTGTTACACAAAAAAGTAGCATTATTAATATTCTGGTACATTGTGTGTCATTTCACATTGTAATATTTTGATGATACATGTGAGCGGTGTGACGTGTTGTTAGTGCCCAGCTATTGACTATACGCGTCACACGCTGGATGGTGCAGCCTGTCTGCTCAACAGTAACAAGTACTTCCCTAGCAGGTAGTGGATCTCTGTTGATCTTAGTAGAAGCACTTCTCTTAAGCCATAGACCACATGTTTTGATTTCAAAAATATGACCATCATTTCGGTACTATATCTTTTGTTTATATTGTAAACTACAGTTGGTAACGGTTGAACAATTTCAATAGCAGACCTTTCAAGAAATAATGATTAACAGATGTGGATGGGCTGCATAGTATGTATTTACTTTACCATGCTTTCTTGGTGATGTGAATTCAATCGAGAATTTAACTATTAAATTTTTTTCAATTATTAAAATTTTTTACTGATTAATTGCGTGATTATTTGGCATTTTTTGCAGCTTTGTTGTAAACATATTTTTTTGCCCTGTATGACGTTGTATGGCAGTTTTTAATGTAACGATTTGTTCAACTGGTGTGGAACATTTTTCTTCACTTTGTTTAAGTTTTGATTTTATTTGCAGAGTGAGCATCAAAGAATCATCTGTGGCTAAACTCGGTTCTGTGTGTCGACGAGTCTATAGGATATTCTCACATGCATACTTTCATCATCGTCCAATATTTGATGAATATGAGGTAAGTTGTTGCAAACTGCAGTACTAGAAAAATGCAGATTATCAGGACATTGTCATCCAATGTTGAAAATTTTTTGTTTTATTGTGAGGCGTGTTCTTCAGCTGTTGTGCACTTGCTATAAAATTTGTGTGGCACACTATGAAGCTTTTGTTATGAACAAGCTGCTATATGGCTTAGACTACAAGTAATCAGAAACAATAATTTGTTTTTTTTTGGACAAATGCTTGCCTTGCCTGAAGCCAGATATGACATTGAAATATCTGTGGTTCAGCATACTTAATCAAGCAGTGTTTTTCACAGAATTTTCACGTTGCTCGATATGTATGATATTTTGTAACTGTGACTGAAATTTCAACTTTAACTGTAACTTGCACTCATAGTTATTACGTGGGACAGCAGCTACTGCTGTAGCGCATCTTAGCCATCGCAATTCTGTCTGTTCGTCCATCCGTCCGTTTGTCTGTCACACGGGTGGATCAGTCAAAAACAGTGCAAGCTAGGATCACCAAGTTTTCACTTTCGGCTGCCTGGAAGACTCTAGCTTCAGGAACCATATAGTTTTTCGATAAATTTGAAGGGGGTCACCCTGAACGAGGGTGGGAAATGAGAGGAGGTGGGAAAAATTTGCGATTTTCAGCTGATACAGCATTGCCAGAGCAAGATAGGTGGCACCCTCTACTGAGTACAAGTAAGACACTAGAGATAATTTAGCCGTCGGTCGTCTGGCGCCCTCTGGCGACTGATTTTGTTTTACTGGGCTTTGTTTGATACTGTGACCAAAAGCCCTGCGGAGGAGATCTACAGATGAAGTCTACAGATCACTAGCGTACGACGGTGCTTTGCTGTTGTGCGTTTCCCTTGCGTTAGCTGGGCTTTTCTTGTTAATTCTACTAGCAAAATAACCGCCCTATGGGTGGGTTACTTTGCTAGTGAAATGAATGCATGCAAGAGTTTGGGAGGGATTGTACTCAGTACATGGTACGCAGTCGTAATAACGTGCAGAGGGTGCCACTGATCTAATTGCCAGCGTGATCCGGCACATGTCGCAGAGACTAAGAAATTCTTAGCAGGCCTGAGGCTGGGACCTTTAAATGGCCGTCATTCACCAGATGTCGCCACAAAGCTGAGCACTATACTGACGAACTTGACAGAATCAGTGCGGAAAGAAGACCTGGCAACTCAACCCTTGCCCCTCAAGCTTCCCATGGAGGCAGGTGGGGTGCAAGGTGGGGGGCACGTACCCAAGGCCACCCAAAGGCTCGGTCGGGATCCGCGACCGTGCAACACGGAAGGTGCTAGAGGAGGCTGACAGACAGACAAACAGACTTTCTGTTCATTATAGTAAGATGTCGCTGCAATGATAGTTGTATATTATCATGATCACCAGTACTGTTAGTGTAAATTATATGTTGAGTGTCACTAGTTAGATATCTGACTCGTGTCTAAATGTCATGGCGGATGATACAGAATGAAACCGCGCTGTGTCGACGATTCACCATCTTTGTGACGAAGTACAATCTGATGTCAAAGGACAACCTCATCGTTCCAAACATGGACGATCAGCTTGAAGTCAACGAGAGTGAAGCATAGCTGATTGCACCGTTGGTACTGGAGCAACGATGGATTGAGCAGTAGACTAAATATTGTGAATTCGTTGCATGTCGCATCGTGTACTTTTCAAATATTTTTTCTCACACTCCGAGGTGTCATAATTCAACAGTGTCCAGACAGAATGCTGCATAGAGACACAAAATTTCCAAGCATGATACGGATCGGAGCAGTATCAGCTATTACATGAATCATATTTTTCTCATCATTATTATCGTTGTTTTGAAACAATGTGATTATGGTGGCACCGTGTCAAAAAATTTCTGCTAGGACACTTCAGATAAAGGTAACCTGCAAATTATGAGTGCGGGTGAAGAACAAGTACACAAGGGTACTGAAGCAGGATGTAGCTTCTGTCAAAGAGTAGAACCTTCAATCTATGTGAGTTCTTGTCAACACTGTGTGCTGTAAGAACTAACTTAGTTAAGATGCAAGTTGGGGCTGGAAAATTGATCTGAAAAAAAACTAAGTTTTTCTTTAAAAAAAACTTTAAATGTCTGAATTTTGGTGTTGCTGTAGATGTTTTATTTGTTGTGCAAATTATAATACAAAACTAGTTTAATTTTTTATTTTAATCGTGTTTTTTCGAGTTCTGCAATCTTTGGTTATTATTTTTTTCTGATATCAAAAACGGTGTGACTGAAGAATGGCATATATTTTGTTCTTCCTGGGTTTTCAAATTTGTGTCTTGTTTTCTTTATACAGCCTAGGTTTTTTTCACCCCTGGTTCTAGTGGTTCATTTTGTGTCAGGTCTGTGTTGTAGCATGTACTCAATATGTATGTTGTCTTGTGAATTAGGTGTACAAAATTGTTCCTGCACTTTTGGTTGCAGTACATTTTTTAAAAATCCTCTATTCCTAAAACTTTTAGTGGTCTTTCAAAAATATTGGTGGTTTTTTGTTTGCTTTCAGAGTCTTAATGAAAAACAACTGTTTGGATCTAGTCTTATGCTGCAGTATTTTTTTTACTTTTGTGTCCCTGGGTACTATTCAATGTGTCTCTGCTTTCTTTTTTTTGATAATGCACAAATCTCAGAGTTAAGTAATTTCATGCATTTTTGCGCGCAACATTAGCTACTGCTGTACCACATCTTAGCCATCGCAATTCTGTCCATACGTCTGTCTCTCTGTCTGTCACACGGGTGGATCAGTCAAAAATGGTGCAAGCTGGGATCACCAAATCTTCACTGGAGGCTGCCTGTAAGAATCTAGTTTCAGGAACCGTTAAGCTTTTCCATAAATTCGAAAAGGGTCACCTTGAACGAGGATGCTAAATGAGAGGGGGGTAGTTAAAATTTGCGATATCCAGCCGATATGGCGTTGGTTGAGCGAGACACGTCACGCCGTCTGGTGAGTAGGAGTAAAACACTATAGACACTAGCCACGGGTTATCTGGCGCCCTCTGGCGACTTTGTTTTACTGGGTTTCAAACATGCTCCGCAGCTGTTGACGTTCCTGTTTGCATTAACAGGGCTTTTCTTGTATGGTTTGTGTCGTTACATGGCAATGTGAATGTGCCAACATGTCACGAAATAGAAAAAGTTACAAACAAATATTCTTAACCCCATCCCTACTTTTTCACCAGACTGCAACCAGCTGCACAGGAGTTTCAATTTTCATTTTAGTACTTGTTTGTGATTGATGTGAAAATCAGCCTGTTACTGCATAATAAAACATGCTGGATATGATATGCCATCCATATTCAAGCCTAATTGTGTTCAGCTTGCTGCTAGTTAAATAACTGTTGGCTAAGTTGAATCAATTCACTGCTTCTGTTTATTAACAGAATACGACATTGTCTCTGTTCAGTTGTTGATACATTTGTAACCTGTGCTTTGCATCAGCCATAGCCCTGATATTTGCTTTTCTTCACAAAACATCAGTTGCCTAGCTTTTGGCTTACTGTGGCACAAGATTTATGTCAGTCTGTTGTCTGTCTGTAATGCAAGTATTGTGGCTAAATAAACTGTTTGGCAAGTAAGTATTTTACCCTGTTGTACCAAGTTGGACCCTCTTGCAATCTTCTCATTCTCGCAAACGGGCTATGATTTATTTATTATTAATACATGTTAGCGCCTGGTGAGATGACTGCGCTTGATGTTATAGAAGCATTGATCGTAGCATTCCATAGCATCTTCAAAGTAGCGTGTATGGAACTGTATATCACAGGGTGATGACTTTTTTGCATGACCAGAAGTCTCATGCTATTTTTGGACATAGGTGGTACTGTTGGCTTTATTTAGCAACGGCTGGTTTTCGTTCTGCTGCTAGCAGTAAACTAGTGTTTAATAGCATACTTGACAATGAGTTCGCTGTATGTAACAAGAACGTAAAGCAAGTTGGTTAATTGTGCAAAATTGCAAGCTTTTGCTTCTTCATGCATAGAAAGTACTAGACAGATTTTGCAGCAGTTAGTATTCGTAGAAACTTGGAAATTATCTAGTTAATGTAGGCCTACTTTTTTGTGAACTCAAGCAGTAATACCGAGGTATATTGAGAAACCACATCTTTTTGACATTTTGCAAGACGATTTAGCCAATAGCAAAAACACTGGTATAGCCTTGTGACTTAATAAATTATTTCGATTTATTTTAATAGTTTTGACGGTCTTTAATGATCAAATGTTTTCAGATCTTATAATCCTTTATTGGCTAACTTTCATTTGGCAAGTCGGCAACTTGCAATTACTTACTTACTGGTGGCGAACTGCCGAATGACGTCATCAGTTTATGTGTTGTGTGTTTAATTACAAAAACAAAACATTTTTATTTATATTGGTTGTTAACGTTAGTAAATGTAAGTTTGACGAACGAACTCAACGATCAGAAATGTCAAGATATTTGTCGCTGTATGTCAGCGCTTGTCGCAGTGCTATGCGTTTCGACGTACGTGACCCCGCCAGTTGGACGGAACTAGCGGCAAGTCTCGTAGCGGCGCGTCATGCCATGATATGCTGCGTCTGCGGTCGTCTGCTTAAGTCACCCACCGGTCCGGCGCAGTCAACCTGTCATCACTATTACTGTAGAACTTGCGTTGGTGGCAAGACTCGATATATGAAAGGAGGTTGTGGTTGGTGCAAGGACACCACAGATTTTGTCGCAGACTGCCACTTGGAATCTGTTGTACGTTGCTTTCGCCAGCTCTGCGTCTATTTAAAGAGCTTTATTGGCCCAGTGGCAAAAAACGGACATGAAATGGAAACTGTGGTAGCTATTGTACAAGAGGCTGCTGAGAAATGTGAGGACAATGATGGTGTTCCATTAACTTTGTCCTTATCACCAGCTGACCAACAGTCACATGCAGTGAGCTCATTGGCTACTGTTACTTCTTCAAACGTGTCAAACATATCACAGGACGCTCGACCGCGATTGTCAAAGTCATATTCTGTTATCCGAAACAGTTCAGGAAAACATAAACGTAAGAATCAGTCAGCTGATCGACACCGCAGACATCACAAGCCAGATACACAAACGTATCTGTCACCTGCTCGTGCTACTGTTGGCTTGTGTTTGTTGACAAATGCACAGAGAAATGTGGCTGATTTGCAGTTGAGCAACAGTTTGATGGACACTGTGACATGGTCTGACAATGTTGCTCATTCTCATCTTCCAGATGTTGATCAGCACATCGACGTAGAGGAGACTTTAGTGGGTGGGATCTACGACACCCAGTGGCCGTTACTGGAAAACCCAGTTCTGGCTGAACATGATTATAATAAGTTAACGACATCATTCAATACCGTTACTACTGTTCCTGCATCGACATTAGATGCAGGGTCACCGTCAAAGTTACCACGATCACCAGCAACTAAGAAGCCTAGCTGCAAAAAGTCACCAGTAGATAAAGGAACTACGATACGAAAGCATTCACTAACTATTCGCCAGCTGTCTGAAGGTACTGGTAACAGCACTGGTGCTAGCACTGCGATTGGAATTAAAGTTGTTGATGACAGCATTGATGGCTCGCTTCCTCGTCGACAGAAATCTGCCGTGCCGAAAGTGAAGATTGGCTGTAGATGTGCTCTGGCTACCCCTGCTCCAGGCAAGCTGACATGCTGCGGTCAACGATGTCCGTGTTATGCTGCATTCCATGGCTGCAGTCCTAGCTGCAAATGTCGTGGATGTCGGAATCCGCGTGGTGATCCAGTAAAGTCTCCAGTGATTGGTACGACGGTAAAGTCACCATCTGCAGATCAAATGCAGCGTCATTTGCCATTGTTTGACCCGGCTGATGCAGTTTTTGGATCAGTTAGCAAAGACCACATAGTTGTACATTCACCTACGAGATTCACCGCAGAATCAGTTGGCTGCTAATTTGGGCTGTGTTGAGCAGACTATTGTATATGAATTTTTTTGTTGTTAAATTGATTGAAGTAACATCTCTTAGTAACAACTTAAACAGTTTTTTCTACTGGCTGATTATTATATATAACTAGGTCTTTTAAAATGCATTTGTGAACTTTGCTACTGTAACTAAATCTTCGTGATTCGAAACCTGCGATGTAAACAAGGCTGAAAAAATGTCTGCGTGCAGAACACAAATAATTTAATTCACACCTGAGCTTTTTTTACACATGGTAGACTTAGAGTATATGTTCAGTTTGTACATCATGCATTTATGTTATGTTGGCTCACATTTAAAGTGCATGAAATCCAGCACTATAAATGTCACAGCATGAAGTTTTTGTTATACAAAAAATTAAACAGATAAAAATTTTTGGACTCTGGATCTACAGTCTATATCTTTATTGGCCTTTAATCTATTTTTTACTATCCACGGGCTTGCCCACTCCAAAAGTCATTATCACTTTCTTGAAATAATTTTATTTGTGAACCAACAAACAAATGACACTAAAAAGTTAAAAACCGTCATCTTATTGAAGGTTATCACCCAGTTTTGCAGATAGATCAGTATAGAGGGAACTGGCAAATGTTGTTCTTTGTTCATTGATTTGTTTAGCTGACACAGTCCTATGTGAATCATTGAAGGCTTTACACTACAGTACAGTGTTGACTTATTTTTACCAGGTTTAGCTATACGGTACATGATAGAATGCTTGTAGTAATGAGCAAATTCTAGTGGTATTGGTGTCAGAAAAAAGTTGGCCGATCATTTAGCTGGATAACGATGCAGGTGCTAATGAAGTGTTGGTCCACTGATGCCATGTAAATTATATAAATGATAAGGTCAGCTTCACTGATACTATGTAGCGGTTTCAATAGTATACTTTACATCATACTATGTGATGTGATGTGATGTTTGTGCTATGCGTGCCTGTGTAAACTGTGCTGCTGTAAAATGTAGAGATGCTCTGGCATAAACATGCTCAAAAAATGTGGTATTGTTTTGTGTTTCCAATACAGAATGCAAGATATAATTAGTAAAGTAATGAAGTCAGTTTGTTTTATTATTTTAGTTTCAAAATGTGAATTTCCGAAATTTCAGTGTCACTAAAAGTAACATAATTGCCATTTGCCGTTGTTCGTTGTATTGTCTTTGTATAACGGTTTTAATGGTTGTTGACATTATGGTTATCAGTCTGATTAAAAACTGATAATGTATGTTACTTCTGAATGTAGTTTGAACATTGAGTCCACAAAAATTGTGTATTGACAGTACTAATTATTGTACAGTAGTGAGCATAGGATTAGGCTATGTGGTGCAAAGTGCATTTGTGCTGTGCTATTTTTGTATTATATCTGTTGTATCAAAAATTGATCCCTATACTGTTCCATTATTTTCTGCATAACTACTATGAATTTTGAGGCTAAATTTCAACAGCAGCACTGTTAAGACTAAGACACATAGTTTTCATTCACAAATCTAGAGTTTTTCATGCTTATTTATCACTGCTGTGCTCACAATTTTACATGTAGAATTTTAATTCCAGAATAGCAACTAAAGTCTGCCAGAAAATATCTTCAGCTTTATGAAAGTTTTATCAGCTTTTGCAACTGACTTCTGAGAAATGTTGATCAGAATCTCCAGTGCCATTTCGCTTCATTGATCCAGTGATAACGTAATTTGGCATCAAAAGAGTTTATTGTTAGCTTGAGCAGCCTTCTTCGCTTAAAAAATTACTTGATTTACTTGTAGAACAACTGCCAGTATAGAGACAACAATAATAATAAAAGTGGCAACAAAATCTGCAGACTTGATATTCATGAACGGAAACAGAATGTGTCTGTGTAATAACTGCTATAGCATTACGGCCTCAAAATTTCTGTTAGGCCTAATTGTGTGAAAATGGTGCTGTTGGGGTCATTTTTGGAGTGGCCTGTATGTACTGAATACACATGATCCCTGTGTCAGTGAGATGTGATATAGAAACGTAAGACTTTCTGTTACTGTTGTGAAGAGGGGTGCCAAGTTATCATGCCGCCAGTTTGGGCAATAATCCCCCCTCGCTCCCTACCCCCTCACTTCCTTGCCTTTTTCTTTAGCTTCCCATCTTTCTTCTCTTCCCATCTGTTTTCTCCCCTTTCTCTTCCCTCCCTGGCCTTAAAAGTAGGACCGCTTAAATCTAGCTAAAGGTCTGGGAGTGTAGAGAACCCCAGCCAACGTTGAATTTGGTGCGTTTTAACCTTGAAATGTGACATTTGTTGGCAACAGTTTTAATTATTTCCTGAGAATCTACTTACCAACTTTAAACAATAAAGGCCAATCAGGACCGAAATTTATCATTGGTGAGTGATACTGACTTTGCATGGGTGATGGGGTTAAATTGCAGGTGTCACCCACTCAGTGTAGGTGACTTTGTAGGCCTATGTGACGTGTGATTGTACCATCTTGAACCTTATATGTACTGGAAAGTTGTAGGCATTCTCATTTCTGTGGTGATGCAGAAAAAATGCGTCTTGAACTGGAAACACAATCAGTTACATTGTTTCAGTGAGACAAACAAGATCACTGTCAGTACATATGATTATTATGTGAGTTAAAGATTATTGAGATGCAAGAGAAATAGATCAGATACAAACCGTGGACTGATTAAATCATATGAAATTTGGTATAGTTTTTGACTTGATCAGATAAGAAGTGAAAGATATAGGGCTTAGAAATCTTTATATATACTGGCTTTCTTCTTGAGTTTTATTGGAGTTTAAATGCACTGGCTAATTTTGTTTCCTTGTTAACGAAAGTGTAGTTTTTCATTACATGTCAGTTACTCATTAGCCATTAAGTTTATTTTGTTTTTTATTAGCACACTACATGGTTACGTTTGCATTGCATGTTGAAATGCATCGAGTTGTGGGATTATAATAGTATTCTTTTACATTTCATGACACAAGCTTGTGAATTGTGATCCGTAATTTTATCTGATATTGTATGGTGTATTTTGACTTGTGCGATGGTGTCAGTAATAGCCGTAGTAACAAAGTGAACATTTCCACGTCTGTTTGCTGTAGCTGATAGTCGTCTTACGTGGGCCTACACTTGAATTAATGTCAATGTGTGTGTACACGTGTGTGATATTGAGACTTTTGTGTTCGTGATGTTACTGTCATTCAGACATAGCCTACTGATGTTCGCTGTTGTATGAACGACATTGATATATCTTTTTGTTTTCATTTTTCGCATTTGCGTGCTTCATGTATAGTTGTATTTTTATTTTACAATATTGTGATCGTCAAGTTTTGGGAACTTGTTCATTGACACACACAAAAATGTTACACTGGCCGGGGCACTGTTCACTATGGAGCGAGACGCACTTATGCCCAATTCACACCTCTGATGCTGACGCATATGGGCGTCACTGGGGGGGCTGAGAAGTCTCACAAGGATTTGTTATTTCATTTTTCCCTGAGTGAGTCCTGCGTAAACGACTGACCACAAATGTCTGCTTTCCGACTGACGTTTACTGTATAAACTGCACGAAATTTGGTCAGTTGATTCTCAGGAAAATCATTCATTGTTGCCACCAGATGTGGCCTTTTTAAAGCTGAAATGCTCAAAATTCGATTTTGGCTGTGGCTTTACCCCAGACACCGCTGGGGGAGCTTTCAGCGCTCCCCAAACTTCTTATAGCTGGATTTAAGGGGTCCTGCTTCTAAGGGGAGAAGTCCGGGGAGGAGAGGGGAAAAAGAGGAAAAAAGGGGAGGGGATTAGGGAAGAAGAGGGGAGGACAAGCGAAGGGGAAGAGAGTGAGACCCCCAATGATTTACTGAAATAACGCCACTGCGCAGACACGAGTTAAGTCGTCGGCGTCGCAGGTTTGCATTGGGTGTCAGTGACGCCGTTTAGCTTAGAAATTTCTCATTGGGAATAAGCACCTTGCCAATGATTATTTGGTACCAAGTTGTCTTGGTTAGTTTTTTTGGCAATTTACTGTCTTAGATTAGAACTTATCAATAGGCCTATTTAACGAGAACAGTAAGACTAGCAGTTTGTAACAAAGTTTAATAGGCATAGGCCTATGTGTGCTGCCGTAAGAAATTAGTATCGAAATAAGGTGAATAGGCCTAGAGAACAATAATGGCGAACACGAAATTAATCCGTTTCGGTACCCCCAATGTTTGTCGCTCACGGATGCATTTTCTACAGTCTGTGATCTTTAGGGACGCGAACGTTTGCAAGCAAAAGAGCCGCGGTGATCAGTCGCTTAGCAAGGCTCTGATGGGCCGTGGTTAAACAGTAACTTATAAGGGGCCCTCACTACAGTAGCGAGGCCCGATAGGCTGAAGTTCGAAGCCCCAAGAGGTAAAAACGGGATGGAACTTGTGGAGGGAGCAACTTCCAGACCATGTAGGAGACCTCCGGGAGCAGCCGCCAGAGTTTGATGTCTTTTTCGTGTTCTCAGCTCCTGTTGTGGAAAATCGTGTGTGCACTGTGCAAGTCACAGTGCACACTGCAAGTTTAAGGCCTAAGCTGTCGTTTCGCTTATCATCTTGCCTTATTTTTGTGAACTGTGACGCCCCACTCTGGGCCCCTGGAGCTCGGGGATCCGGGCCCAGTTCATTCTGAACCTGCGGTTTCTACGCCATTGCCAGTCACATCGTCTTTACTGCGTGGATGCCCCATTGCTCCAGGACGGTTCATCTGGCTGTCTGTCATGTCGAATACACCGGCCGCGCGTTGACATTGACAATCATCAGCCGGTCAAGGCGCCCCATTATAGCAACCCATCAACACCAGCGTGACCGTCTACAACAATAATAACATCAGTATCGTTATTATTATGCGTCGTCCTCCATAAAGATGCGTACAGAGCGACAGAGATGAAATGAAAGCCGCACGCTTCAGCTTTCTATTCAGTTCAGTTCATTTCTATCGATCTGTACTCACTCTAAAACACCGCCTTTATTTTTAGCAATTTTGTCAAATATAGATTACGCCAAATTTGATTTCTAATTATTTCACTTGAGCATCCATCCACAGAGGAACAGTGCCAGTAAGAAGCTACAGTGTACTGCGACAGTAGGCCTACAGGGTGGGCCAAAAATGACACAAAATTTTTTTATGCCAATAACTTCATCAGATATTAACCGATTTTTAAAATTCCTTCACTGTCGGAATCAGCAGAAAATTTGTAATAACATTAACACAAAGATCCCACCACACCTCATAGGTGTCGATCGTTACACTACCTTGTGAAATGCCAGACATTGCACTCAAGCCGGCGATGACAATTACCAAATGCATGATCAATGTTGATTGTTTTGTTCTCGTATTTGAATCTTAAAATGTCTGGTTTTTACAGCAAAAGCAACAATGCGTAAAATAGAAGTGCAGCTGGTCGCTATCAAGTGGGTAAGCCTAGGCCTACTGTAGGGCCTACTTGGATATATAGGCGACTGTCTACAGACAGCTCATAACCAACTAGTGCAACCACCAACTTGAAGGCTAACTCAACTCAGCCTTTCATCCCTCCAGGATATAGGTAAATCGAGTACCGGACTACTTTGTTGGGATTAAAAGCGGGGCGCGTTCACATAGGCCTACGTGGCGGGTGGTAGGTAACACCGTGTGATCCCATAGCCTATAGTCCTACAGCAGGTTAGAAGAACGCCGGACTTACGTTCGGGATCAACAATTCCGTAGCTCTCTGTGACGTACGGGTTCCATGAAAAAGTTTAACCTTTTTATCAGTGAATAAATTTTTTTCTTTCCCCCTCTCTTGGTGAAGTCGAACATCGCTTTCAGTTATCCATACGACTCGTAGTCGTAGGCCTAAAGCGGTTTCATAGTGTGTTTGTAGCTCCTGCACCTAGATGGGTGTTTCGCGAACTTTTGTTGCTTTGCCGTTGTCGAGCTGCGACTCGATGTGGTTGTCGTACTGTTCATCCTGATCACACTCGGTGGTCGGCAGCATGTCATGTCCTGTTGGCAACACACATAGCAACTTGTCACTAAACAAACACAACTTCGTTAACGCTTAACCTTCTGTTACTGCTTCAAAACTTACTAATAGGCTACTTGGCCTATTTTGTGCAATGTGCACTGATTGCATATGTACACTGTGTCTCAAAAAAAACATCCCCAACTTGAAAACCAATTATCAGATTTTGATAATTTTTTGGTACGAATATTTTTGACACTACTTGCCATCAAATGACCATTTAGTTTCCCACCTCACCCAACGTTTGTTTCTGCATTACCTGGGGAAAACACAACCAGCGAAAGATCACTTTTTTATCTAATGCGATATGATTGCTTAATTAACATAACGCGTAAAAACATATTTTGTTCACATTTTTGACACTTTGGCTGACATTTCATCCAGTTGTCCATTTTTCAACTGCATATAGTAAAATTGCTTGAAGTGTTGGCCTACTATGCGAACACAGTTAAGGAGACGCTTTCTCCATTCATTGACAGCAGTATCGATAATGTTCAGCTCCAGACCAATCCAGGCTGTACCAGTCGCTTTTTGACTTCACAAACATTTTTAAACTTCATCTGGTAGACACACTGCTGCATGACAGTCAAACCTGGTAATAGACTGGCTGTTGCGGCCCACACATCAGGATAGATGGAATTTATTGATGTTTTTTCATTCATTTTAACACGTATTATGTTTGGTCTGCTTTCCCCAGGTAGTACAAAAGCAGACGTTGGGTGAGGTAAAAACTAAAACACTTACTTAATAGCCATTTGTGTCTGAAATATTTCGGCCAAAAATTATCAAAATCTGCTAATCATTCTTCAAGCTACGGCTGATAATGTCGGGGATGTTTTTCAGGTTTTCTGTTTTTTTTCAACACATATTTTGCTTGATCTGCTTTCCCTAGGTAGTGCAGAAGCATACATTGGGTGAGGTGGGAAACTTAACAGTCATTTTATGGCAAGTTATGGCAAGTTGTGCCACGAATATTCATTTTAAAAATTATCAACATCTGATAATTGATCTTAGTTACAGTCAAAAATGTCTGGGATGTTTTTGAGACACAGTGTAGATATGGTCTAGTAGGCCTAAAAATTCCTGTTTTTCTGGTTGCAACTGGCGAAAAGTGGAGACGGTGGGAGCGATTTTTTTACATTTTTAAACGTCACAACATGTCATGTATTACGACTATTACACAGCAACTCATATAAAAGCAAATTGACACACTAAACAGTATTCATGAGAACTCAAAAGTAAGGATAGGCCCTACTGCAACATAACAGACTAGGCCTAGATGCAAACGGTTTTTTTTCAGTCAAACTTTGAAAACAAACTAAAACTGCAAAATATTTTTGAGAATCCAGTAACAATTTTAGGAACGCAACGCAAGGTTTTTTTTACAGACGAACGGCAAATAGAACCACAGACTTTTTAAAGGCCCTATAATAATGAGTATCCTAAGTGAATTTTTCATCCACCGGAACCTGCCTCCTCAGCGTACGTCGATGACAAGGCGTGACAACATGCGAGACTGACCTGTAACGGTCTGTCTGGCTTTGCTCCAGCGCTGCCAGCCTCGGTAGCACTGAACGACGAAGAAGACGGCGACGACTGCGACAGCGCCACCTATCGTGATGATGCCGAGACTGCCCAGAGTGTTGCCGGAGCCAGACCGGGCGTCGGTCATCGGATCTGCAGCGTACAGCAGCACAGGCATTCGCCGAGGTCACTCTTAGATGCCGAGCCCCCCCTTCCCCGATTTGGTCTTAACTATGAGCTGAGTTCAGATTTAGTCCAATGCTAAAACAAAGATCAAACTTACAGCCAAACTGGCAGACTTTAAACCAAAATCATTAGTCATAAATACTCTCGCCTTATAGCGTAACTCATGACATGACTTACTGACCTACCCACAGAATGGCGCTACTGCATGGCGAATATAGGCTAATGACTAAATAATGGTACATAATCCCAAATAATTATCGAGAATTTCACAAAAAATCCAGAATCGCTACAAAAATTAAGCCACTTCCTCCTTGAACTCCTTCCAAAAAATAGACTAATCAAAATCCGTTTAGAATTCGTTAGGGCCTATACATAGTGAGTAATCCAGCTGACAAAAACGACTGATGGCCTAAATCATCTGTCGTCACTTCCGTTCAGCGGAGTTATATACCTAGTTTTCAGTTCGGAGACGGCACTGCGGCAACGAAAAGCGGCGTTCTGGGTTTAAAAAAAGTAAGCGGGGCTGGAATTTGCAATTTTTTGACAGACACTGCAAATTTCCGACAGAATTCAGAGAGACAGCTAAAAATTTTCGCCAAAGAAGACTATGAGTGCTCAGAATTACTATTTTGCCCCTATTTTTCAGTGATTACAGTTTTTATCCCAAATTTTCCATTTTTGCAAAAAAAAATTCCGACAATAAAAAGATTTTCCGACAGCCCAAAATTTAGAAAGGCCACGACGTATAGGCGCCGAATGCATCATACTGACCACCGGTGAGTATGGTAACGACGGCGCTGGGTAAACTCTGCTGCCAGGGCGCCAGCGACTCGCCGTCTTCATCATCGTCGTCGTCCTCGGCTGACGGCCCCTGGTCGGGCCCAGCAGACGCGGCCGAGTCCGCCGGGCGGCGCTCGTAGTAGCCGATGACGCGGAAGTGATAAGTGGCACCACGCGACGCCGTCGTCCAGTTGTACGCGTTCACACCGCCCGGGATGCGGTCCGTCAGCGGTACCCACTGGCCGACCGTGCGGTACTCGACGATGTGGTAGTCGGCGGGCCGCTCAGACGACGCCACCGACCAGGAGATGTTGAGACTGTTGCGGAACGGTCGCACGGTCAGGTTGAACGGCGTCGGCGGCCGATCCTGATCCGTTACTGCACCTAAAGTATTTTCACGCTAATAAATGAACCCAGTAAAAGAAATAAAGTTCTTCCCGCGCCACAAAGATCATAGAAGACTCATGGCTGATCTTTGTTTCCTAAGCCCTCGGCCAGACACCAGTTTGCACTGCCAGACAGCAGGTATGGGGCTATAGTGCAACGCGCGGTGTGCCTGCTAACGCCACAGGTTTCGCAGTTACTCATTGCCGATACCGTGGCTGGACTGAGTTGACCTAGTGGCTTGGTCGCATACACCCGCGAATAGTCACCCATCTTGGAACTGAGCTGGCTCGGCGAGAGTATACCAGTAACCTATATAGCATCGCTGATGCGACCAGCAACGTTACCGCTATAGATAAACCGCTAACATAGCCTACGTCTAACAGTAGTCTCAAAATTAAAAATACCAAACAATTGCGTCCATTCTTAATGGCGTTAAACGTGCAATTAATTATCTCAATCGCAGGTTAATCGCAGTTTTGCCGCGTATAGTTTGCGTTGAAGGTAAAGGCGTCAGTCAAACGACAAAAGGGCGTCTTGCTGCTGAACTCTTACTCTGGCAGTCTGGCCTATACATAAAGCGCGTAGGTTTTTGGAGAATAGTTCTGCTGGTTTCCAAAGCCTTTTTTGATCAATTACGTAGTTGTTCTACACCGGGCTCGGTTAGTACTTAGATGAGGTTACCATCGGTAAAGGTGCAAAGTATTTTAGTATGTAACCAGCCGCCCAGGTCAACTCAGCCTGGCCATCCCTCCGTGGGTAGGCGGGTGCAATGAGTACCTGCGAAATCTGGCGCGTAAACATGAACAACGCGTTATGCACCAGCCGCTTGTTTCGTATGCGTAATCTAGCAGTGTGAGGTGGTGTCTGCAAACTCACAGCTAAGAAAATGAAGATCAGCGTCGCTATTATGTCATAGTGGCTCGGGAATGACTTCACGTTTTAAAGCGCGTACAAAGCGACGTAACTGACCTGAACTGTACTGAAATGAACTGACATGGTTCAGTTTCTGACAAACTGACTAATGGGCAAGCTGTAATGCATTACAGTAAGCACCGTTTAACGGCGTCGGTGGCTTACGTGACTAAGCTCACGTACGCGTCAAACAAAGACCAATCGGCTCGCTCTGCTGCCCACTTGTCAGTTCGTCAAAAACTAAACCGAGTCAGTTCAGTTCAGCTACGTCGCTCTGTCGTACCTTTACTCTAAGTGGGGCGACTGAAAACGCGGGACCTGACATCGCGAGACTGGACAACGTGATACCATGTAGCAAGGGTGGACATCGCGAGACTTGTTTCAATGTTCGAGTATCTGCTCACTAAGTTTTTTTGTTACTATGAGTGTTATACGAACTGTATGTATCAGTTTGTCTTAATTGTCTTAGTCATCTGTGTATTACTGTATACCGTCTAAGCGTGTTATGTTTAACGAAGCATGTTTAACGAAGCAGTAAATAACTCGTCAAATACAATTTAATGTTACGATAATGCAGTACGTCTAAAACGACAAAGTTTATAAAGCACAGCAAATAAAGCATGAGATACACTTTAATGTCACAATAATGTAATACAAATAATAAAATAATTGTCTTGTAATGAAATAGTAAACAGCAAACGAAATACACTTTATTATCATAATAATGTAATACGTCCAATACATCAAAACACCCCAGAAGAAACAATATTCAGGCAAAAAGTGTCCAGGGTGAGTTGGCATAGTCTAAGAAAAAATGCGAATTACCATAGTGATATCTGTACGGCAAACAGGGCATCCCGCAGCCATTTCTGACACACGCATGGCACACGGTTCACAAAAGAGCGCATGTCCGCAC
>Ga0209367_1005132_pt1 | contig 18146 bp, 14 predicted proteins | sample WorMetLIZISLAND2_FD_187412 | JGI IMG/M metagenome (GOLD analysis project Ga0209367, IMG submission 187412) | Marine gutless worms symbiont microbial communities from Max Planck institute for Marine Microbiology, Germany - Olavius geniculatus... ... | reverse complement strand
ATAGTTTCTTTTTAATGTCGCATGCCAAAAATTATTCAAATTGGCCAATGTTTCACAGAGTTATTGAAAAAAATAATAGTGGCATGTTTTTATGGACCAAGGTACATTGTTTTTCAATTGCCAGCTGCAAAAACAAAGAATATTTAACTGCTGTATTTAAACACTGACTTGAGTCATGTAAAGAATTTCTTTCAGAACACTTTGCGGAAAACCGCTTGACTCTGTGATGTACGGTTGCAAAATTATGATGCCATAAATTTTGTGCAGTTTTTTTGGACCACCCTGTAGAAAATGCGCTTTGTTAAAAATATCTGTGACACAATACGGACCTACTAAGTAGGCCTAAGCTAAATATAGACAATGTTCTATGCAGCAGACATAATCACACTCTTAAAACAGCGGCAGTCACTTCGGCATGATAATAGTCTACCAGGCCTCCCAGAATACCAAACACGTCAAAATTTAGTCACTTATCAGTACATTTGCCAAGCAGCTGGTCCAGTAAATGCAACAAAAATTTACTAAACTAAAGTGAACTTAAAATTTTGAAAACTGATATTTCTTTTCTTGCAGACAATGACAATTAGCTTCAACGTCCGAAAATACGACACCAGAACTTCGTGTCGGCCATTACTTCTACCAAGCGAATATTTTGTTTAAGATTCACAAGATTGTGAGCATAGGCTATTCATGACAAATTTGCTTATTTCAAAATATTTAAAGACAGGCTTCAAATTTCAGGAATCTCCTGAATTTTTTGGAGAAGCGAGAAGGAGGCCTGTAATACACATTATATACAGTTCGTACAGTACATCACCGCAGACGCCCTCGAGCTAAGTGTGACATAAATGTGCTAGTATATACTCTGCAGCGGAGACGCGCCTGAATGGGTTCATGGACAGTGATTTTTTATTGCACCGGCTGCCGATCGGTCACTTCGCCGACGCTTCGGACTTAACGGAATGAACATCATCATCGGCCGTCTTCATGGACGAGTCCCTGCCCGTCGTGGATCCGCCGGGAGTACGCGCCATCGTGGACTCCCTCACCGTGGAGTCCCTCACCTTGGATTCGTCTGCCATCGAAGCGCCTCTGGCCGTAGACTCCCTTACCTCGGAGGTTCCTCTGACGGCGGACTCCCGTGCCTCCTGGTCAGCAACCGTGCTATCGCGGACTGTGCTGTCACGGACTGTGCTGTCACGAACTGTGCTGTCTCTGACCGTGCTGTCACGGACCGTGCTATCGCGGACCGTGCTATCCCTTACGTTAGCGGTGCTATCCCCGCCCTCGACCGCCCCCGACACCTTGGAGCTGGCTGCCGCCACAGACCCTTCGCGATCGGCGATGTCCGACGCCCTGGTACTGACGCGAGCTCCGGCGGCTTCCATTGCTTCGATAGCCTCCATGGCGGCGCAGTCCGGCTTATCCGCATCAGCAGGCCACGTCCCCTCGGCCCTCATCTTCTCCAGACACTTCTCCGCCAAGTCCGGACACTTTTCTTTTTCCTCTGGCGTTACCTCGCCCGAACGCTGCGACTCCGCCACCGACCTATGCAATACACATACAATACAATACAATACAATACAATGCTATGCGATAAACGATTTGCACTGGCAGGATGGCCACAAAGTAGGAGAAAAAATTCCCGAGTTTTCCAGACTCTTCCAGAGCCATAAACTTACTTTTCCGCAGATAATCACAATATCACATTGCAACAAAAAGTAACTGTAATGAATAGGTAATCTAGGGAAGCATTGTAAACTCCCCTCAGCAAAATCTGGGATGGAACACAAAACGCTAACGTATCTTACAGCATTTTTGCTTTGCACCCCAAACATCGCACCCAAAAATCCTTGAAGTTTTACATAATTCCCCAATAATTCACTGAATTTTCCAGGTTCAAAGAATTCCGTGAGTATTCCAGGTTTTACAGGTTTGTGGCCAGCCTGACTGGCAAACTGAGAGGCAAGCTGCCAGTTTAATTTACACGTAAACTAAAAGAGCTGAAAATTTTAAAAAAAACAACAGAAAATAAAATAGAAGTGCTAAGTGAGTAAGCAAATAAGTATAATGCTTTATTTCACAATAAGTAAACAATGTTGGCATCAGTGGCTTCTAACCCCAAAATCTAGAATTGAAATCGAGCTCAAGTTTACCCCTCTACTTTTTCGTCCTTCCCCCTTTTCCTGTCCAATTTTTACGCGCGAGAGCTAGCTAGCTAACTATAGTGCGCATTAGCTATGGTACGGTAATTCTGTCAGTCCGTCCGTCCGTCCGTCTCTCACGACCCGGTACCGTTTCAAGACCAGTTGAGATATAGACTTTGGGTTTACACCATGTGATAGCCTAGTATTTCGTGACAGAATGTCATGCCACTGTGTTAAAGGGGTCCCCACGAACGAGGAAGCAAAATAGGGGCATCCCCTTTTAAAACGTTATTCTACCGCTATTGGCTCGTCTAACGTGAAAATGGTTGCAGATAGACACATACATGCTGCTTATCATAACAAGCACTGGCAACGAGCTTCTTAAAAATGCCAACATCGATGACCTTGAATAACCCTGAACCCCCAACATAGGGGGGTTTAGTGAATTTTTCACGATTTTGGGCTGCGACACGCATTTCAAGAGTGAATTGGGCCGAAATGGCTGGAGATAGACCAAGACAACCTGCATATGAAATTCTCAGCACTGAATGTAGATTTTAACAGTCTAAGTCCGGACACTTTAGATTCAAAGAGGCCTGCGCACGCGAGTGTCAAAAGGGGTACCCTTCTAAAAAGTGGTTATTTATCCGCTGTTGTCTTGTCTAGCGTGAAAATCGTTGCAGATAGGCACAGACATGCTGCTTATCATAACAAGCATGGCGACGAGCTTCTTAGAAATGTCAACATTGATGACCTTGAATGACCTTGAACCCTAAAAGTATTGATTTTATGTGATTTTTTGGCAATTTTTGGCTGCAAAAGAGTGATGCGATGAAATGGATGGAGATAGACCAAGATTACCTGCGAACAGGAACTGCCATAAGCTCCCGCGCGTCTCATGAGCATTAGCTCAGAGTCCAGCTAGAAAGTCTGTGGAAGCCCTCCCCCAGCGGATCTGAGCAAAGCCAGGCTGCCTAGCGGTGTGTGGTGCATTAACAATGATTCTGGTGATAGCAATTTTGCATACACCTTTAATAAACTCCCCTTTTATTTTTCACTAGGCGAATGTTGAGACCAACAGCTATATAGGATAGAAGCCACTGATTGGCATATAGACAGAAAATTACAACACAGCAAATAACGAGAAAAACAGAACAAAATAAAAATTACTGTTAGTATAACTTAAAAAATGTAGAAACAGATGGTTATGCAACAGTTAAAAGCTTCATATCAAAAAAACTAAACAGGAAAAAATAACATTGATAACTAAAACTAGAAAAAAAACTGTAACGAGAAAAAAACCCTAAGCAGACATTAAGCCTAACCGTGAAATCAGTCCGTTAGGATGCCAGATGTCGATATGAGAGATTAGAATTTGAGAAAAAGAAAAGTTTTGAGATCAAAAAAGAAAAAAAATTATCAGACCTCTGAGAACCCTGTGAGGTGCCAAATTCGTCCATGCCGTGGTCGGAGCGAACAAACCCGACATAAATCGACTCATCGAACTCCAGGTACGACCGGGACTTACTGCACTCCACCGACGCTGACCTGGCGTGGTCCACCGCTGCCGCCAGGTCGCGGAAGTACTCGGCTGCATAGCGATCCAGATCATCGGGCTCGTTGTGTACCACGGCCACGGTGAAGTCACGCAGCAGGTCTAACAGACCCTCCGGTACCGGGAACGTAAATACCGCCATGATGCATTAACTCATGTGCCAGCCCGGCCCAACCGCCCGATGAATCACTGCCCGCAGTACTCTTGATGAGCACATGTAAATCGTCGTCTGCTTGCTTCTGCGTGCACACATATCGACATGCCATTTTTACGCGCGATCGCAATTCTATTTGTCCGTCTGTCCGTCCGTCCGTCTGTCTGTCTGTCTGTCACATGGGTGGATCAGTCAAAAATGGTTCAAGCTAGGATCACCAAATCTTCACTGTCGGCTGCCTGGAAGACTCTAGTTTCAGGAACCATAAAGCTTTTACATTAATTCGAAGGGGGTCACCCCATTAAGTGCACATTTTTATGTATTGTTAAACAGTTCACTTTGTCATTATATTTCGCTGTTAGTTTAATTACTAATATGCTATTTAGTATATATATAATGCTTGTTTTCACGAACTTCACTTGACGTAAAGTTCTTTGAGCCATAGGCAAATGGCTCAAAGAACATTACGGGATCAGTGACCTATGCACAGTTTATGCACATCTGCTATCAAAATTACTACCTTCACCACAAAATGGGGGTGGGAACTGGAGAGGGGAAAGCGCCCCCTCCCCAGGAAAAAAATGTGATGAATTGTTTCACTAGAACATAATAACTTGGTTCGAAAAGTGCACTTCAGGAATAAGTTATTCAAAACAGCACAGCCCTAATGTGGCGAACTACTTTAATGCACACGAAATATCATTGCGTTTCGCTACAGTGAATGATGGCAGATTTTAACAATTTTCGATCTAAAACTTCACTCGTTTAATCGTTGTATGACAAATTCGATTGAAAAAACGAACGGAATATGTTTCTTGCAGGTTTGTTCATCACAGTGCCGTATTCTGTCAGTTATTTAGCGTTCGCAATCACTGGAAAAGCCAGTGTGACGAAACACCGCACCGGCCTCACCGACCGCACCGGCAGGAAATTACCGCACCGGCGCCTAAAACGACCACTTCGAGCATGGCGGCAGCTGCAGACGATTGGACGCTGTCTTAGGGTTAGGGTTAGGGTTAGTAGTCGTTTTAGGCGCCGGTGCGGTAATTTTCTGCCGGTGCGGTCGGTGAGGCCGGTGCGGTGTTTCGTCGCACCCCTGGAAAAGCTAATCGCAAACTACCCGTAAGACTTAGTAATTAATAGTTCCCGTCATCTTCACTCGTCCCATAAACCTAATATCAAATAAATAAAGCCCATTTATACGTACAACTGTGTAAATACTTTACGAAAACAACACGGAATTCATGATGTTGCACTAAAAATAAAAATAGGAAAATAAAAAACAATAATTTTCACTCGTTTGCCTGCTCCTATGGCAACCTGCAAAGAATAAATAAAAGAGCGGGAAGCATGAGATTATAAATAAGTAACTTGATGACGCCGCTACTGACTAGCACTGTGCACTGCAGTGTGCAGTTGGGATTTTGGAAATTTCTGCAAATCGCCACAAAGTTAATTTTCTACCATTTGTTTGCTTAAATCTAGCTCAATGCGGCATTTTGGTTTTTGTTCAGCATGCATGCCGGTCCTGGTTGTGCCAAGTTGCCAACTTGGGGAATTTCTAATGTACTTCGTTAGCCCAGCAGCCTTATCTGCCTTTTTTCAACCATCACTTCTTTACGATCATCAGGGTCGTTATGACCACTCTTTACCGTTATTTCCTTTCTTTTTGACGTGCTACGGGCGCTACAGCTATGCTGTAGGCGTCTTTGGCATCATTGTCGTTCGTCCGTACGGCCAAGGTTACTGTCAATCATTAATACGCAATCGCATCAATCGGCTTACACCCTTACAGACGAGATGAAAATCGACCTTGAAAGACATACTGCAACAGAAACTGTATAGTCTGTAGCACGTCTTCCCTAGCAACAGCTGGGTTTTATTGTTAGTTTTTTCACCTCAGGCTCAAGCCTGATGCCTCTATTCTATCTTTCCCATAATCATATTTGTCTTATTTTTTTACACAACAGTAGTGTTTTTCAGTTCTCAAAGCATTTCCAGTTCTTTTAGTTTATGTTCTATTTTTTTCTTTGCGAGTTTTCCAGTGCAATTATTAATCGTATTGTAGCACACAATGTACTTTGCAGTCTGCCTATCTGTATCAGGACCTATAGCAAAGTCGAACTATAGATACACTACACTCATTGCTTGTGTGGTTGTCGTACAATAGAACCAATCTTATTATAAAAGGAGCAATTACAGGCGTCAAGTGAAACAGATGTGTTGCAAAAAGCATACTTATCAGAAAACAAAATGTTAACAATTCTTTATTACACTCATACAATATTCACAGTTTGCAATCAGTGGCAAAGTAGGTAGGGGCTTTTGGAGTTTTGGAAAAGATACCCCTCAAGAATCCCATGTGGAGTATACAGCTTTTGACAGCAGAAAATTTAAAAGCAACAAAATATTATTTCCGTATAAAATTCATAAGCATCAATAAGAGAAAGCAGCTGCCACCACAAATTTTCTCGTCACTTCTACACCTATAAATGTACAAAACATCAGTTTATACATTTGTTAACGGCAACATTTAAAAAACTCGCACATTGAAAGCAGCAAAAATTACAAAAGGTGATATTGCCCGCATCACACTGACTTGTGTGTCAATGTGCTCCTGAATCATATCACCTCTTGTGATTTTTGCTTTTTTCGATGTGCGAGTTTTTTAAATGTTGTCGTTAACAAGTGTATAAACTGATGTTTTGTACAGTTATATTTGCGGCTTTATTATTAAAATACTGCTTTCTTATACTGGTGATCAGTTAGAAAGATATTGCACCTCAGATATTTTTCACAGTAGCCAAGTAGCTAACTGTTACTTACTACCTAATGGCGTGACTGAACAAAGCAGACGACACGCGTCAGGCATGACTTCACCGCTGGCCTGCATTGCTGACAATGTTGAACAAAATTCCTTTTATATCCACAAAATGGCCATATAAATGAACTAATATTAATGCATCACCTGCTTAATATAGGCCCGGAAAACACTTCAATAACTCCAGGTACGACCGGAACTTACTGCACTCTCTCTGGTTGCCATGGCAACGAAATAGGTGTAGGTGCGTTGAAGAAAAAAAGGCATATATAAAAAAAAATTTTGGCAAATATTTCACCCATTTGCCGAGAAGCCCCCGTTGGAGGGATTTGCATAAAATTTTGCATGACGGGTCCCTCGCGGACGTAATCAAATGTGCCAATTTTTTTATCTCAATCGGTTCAGGGGTTTTGATTCTGTAGGGGGTCAAATTTTTGGCTGACCCATAGGAAAGAGAAGCCGCCGTTAACACAAGGCTTCAACTACCGTTCACAGAAGGGGAGGTAGAAAAAGCGTAGATTCGAACACACAAATGCCCTAGTGGCCTCGCCATTGACTTAGCCTTTAAATATCCTACTAGGCGATGGAGACAATCATTGGAAAAACATACAACATAGTACAAAAAATATATATACATACAAGGCTACCTGTGACACAGCAGTATGCCGAAGTCAACATAAATAAATTAATTAAAAGTACTCAAAGAGCACAAACTTCGGCTAAGATGTATCGACCAACGGCAACACAACGGTGGCCAACCCTTTGATGTTCTGAACTGGCTCGGTGGTAAACATGCCCCGACCACAAAGGAACAACCAATCCATGATGCCCGTGGAGGTTCCTGGATAACTTTGGAGCAGTAACCCACCACTTCCCACCGTACAAGGAAGGACAGAGGGACAGTGATGTCACTTAAAAGCCCAGAAATGTTTTGCAAAAAACCAGGGCTGCAGAAATTAATGATTAATTAATTGATCAATCGTTAAAAAATTAACTGACTACAAATTTTTCATCGACTGAAATTCGATTAAAATTTAGGACAGTTCCACTGCCTAAAAAGATTGATGATCAGCGTTTGTAATTTAATTTAATTTTCTAATTCAATGTCAGGTAGGACACGTCATCAAGATTTTTATTTGCAAATGCTAGTTTAACAGATTTCACCTTGTTGCAAAAGATAACAAACAGTAGTTGAATTCTGCAGTTTTTTTGGTGTTTCTAGACTGCAAAAATTAATCGATTAACTTTAATATTTGAAAATTAATCAACAGATATATTTTTCATTGACTGAGCCCAACAACAAAAAACCTAATTTTCTCTGCAGCCCTGGTCAAATTCTGTGTGTGCTATGCTATGCCCTATGCTATGCTACGTAGCCTCAGCAGCACAATGTTCAATCATATCCGCAGTAACATGTTCGACTTCATCTTCTATGTCATCGTCCGCTACTTCGGTCTTTTCCAGCTTGGGCGTGATCTCAGTCAGAGTCAGTTGGCCGTCAGATGCTGCAGCCAGCACCTGGTACCCCACGCTCCCCGCTTCTGCTGATAACGACTCTGTTGCTGCAGAGCCTGACGGGTTGTCAGACAGCATCGGCTGATACAGCGAATACATGCCTGCAACGTATACAACGAAAAGGTCTGCTTCAAAAAAAATCCGCACTTCCTGACAGATGGCAGCTGACCTTGATGTACCGCGTCCCCATCTCTGGAAAAAATGTCATGCCCATATGGTTAAGTACCGGCCAGTACTCTCTGCGGAAAAAAATGTTGCCGTAATGTGGGATATGAATTTTTCTTCAGAAAATCCCCAATTAACTAAGAACAAGATCTTTTATAGCGACAATTTTTTGGAACAGCCCAAAGTAACTAAAAACAGAATGCGTTGTCATGTGAGCATCAGCCTGTGGCAGCACCGACAAAATGCAAAGTACGACAAACATTATTTAAATTGTGTTGGCTTAGTATGGTAGCAATGTCGACGTTTGCATCAACAAAGTTATTCTATGTTCCACATCAAACTGGGTTAGCACTGAGATGGGTGACCATTTTTACGTATACCATATTTGTGTTCAACAGCCATCCCATAATCATCATGAGCAGGAGCAGTGAGTATTGGCGATGGTTACAGCCACTGCTAGGAAAGAAACAGCGAGTTCTGAGTAACAGCAGCACACTTAACTGCAGGTATACTTATCTAGTTATTTGAGGATGATTTTTATCAAGCCTAAACCCAGACTAACTATCTGACATCGTTTGCTTACAATGCTTAACTAAACCAGCTTTGTTTACATTACAGACATCTACTCATAGGACTAATAACAGCACTTAAATACTTTTTATTTATTTTCCTTGAAACTATCTGAAATCACAACCGGACAAGCATCAAACTATCTACAATCTACATAATTTCAACTTCTGACATGTTATACCTCGAGATATTATTTGACAAAACGTCTCCGCTTAGTAATCAGCCAACACTCACACCCTTAGCTCAATATGACCACACATGCACTAAAAAATAATTAAGAGTAGTAAATGAATAAGTAAACATTTAAGTAAAATACAGTAGGCAGAAACAGCTGGCAGAAGTTTGTCATAAATCTGCCACTCGTGCAGAAGACCAAAGAAGAAAAGAAGCCAGTAAGCAAGTAGTTAATTAACAGAGCTATCAGTCAGCATGCTAGTAAGCAAGCTGATATGATCTTACCGAGTGTGGAGCCATTGCCAGTAAGCAGTAGCTGACCATCCTCAGTGACTATTGAGTTGAGAGCTGTTTGGCTACCGTGTAAGAAACTCACTGCATTGCTGCTGTCATTCGATGTTATCTGTAACACATATATACCCAACAAATACACACTCTCAGAACCTTAAACACAGCTCTAGAAAAATGGAATGCACGATGTAAACTATCATGCTACCACTATACAAAGAAAACAGAACTCTTGTGGTCTGGTTCGAGATACAGCCTGGGTAAACTCGAAAGTTGTGACCCGGCGATCAAGCTGGGTTCTGATACCATCGAGCCGAGTGAACATGTGCACATCCTAAGAGTTATTCTGTCATCTGATTTGAGTCTTGAGAAACATGTCTCAGCTGTCAGTGTTATCTGCTTCTTTCATCTCAGACAGATTCGTCATGTCTGGCAGTCGTTGGATATTGGGTTGGCTAAAACCCTCGTGCAAGCATTTGTGACATCTCATGTCGACTATTGTAACGCTGTGCTGGCTGAGTCGCTGAGAATCATAACAGACAAGTTTCCTTACCTTTACCTGCGAAGAGGGTGACCACATAAGCGGCCACCCTGAGCTGAGGCCACTTCATGGGCCCAGCGCGCACTGCGCAAAACAGACAAGTTGCAGAGAGTGATGAATTCAGCTGCCCACGTCATCACTAACACTCGGAAGTACGACAACGGTTTGTCGCAAATTATGCGTGATGAGCTCCACTGGCTTGATGTCACTGATTGAGCAAAATTCAAGCTCATAGTGCTTGTGTATTGATGCCTCCATGGACCTTGATGAACATTTGCACGCTAACAGCAGATGTCACTGGTCATCAACATCTGCAGTCTGCTACTGAGTGGAAGTTGGTCGTACCGTGCTATCAATTGATCGAACAGTCATCGGTCATCAGCGCTTTTCTGTTGCGAGCCCGTCAACATGGAATTCGCCACCTGACAGACAGTTTTCATGACCCAGAACTGAGTCTCAACACTTTCAAACGTCAGCTAAAGACATACTTTTTTTGCAAAATATAACTGACAAAATGTAGTATGAGATTAGAGATCTTTTTCAATATGCACTACAGACATAATTTTTCACTTTACTTACTTACTTACTTACTATGCTACAGAACAGTGGATAGCACCAATAACACAGTTAATTTCCCCTATCAATTGTTTTCCATCACATTTAAGAGTGACATCATGCAAATCAAAGTTGATAAACAAAACACAGCAGTACAGCAAATAAATAAATAATTCAATACGGTGCATCAGAATTGCACAGTCTAAAATATTTCGCTACTACTAGTCTACTAGGATACAAAACATCACTTCCACCCCAGACAAAATGAGGCCAACTACAAACAGTTTTCCTTGACGGCATTTTCCCCCAAACAATCCAGAACATGTTCCTGGCCTGCGACGAATTTGCTGACTTTCCCCTGGCAACTATCAAGTATCGAATGACTGACATTTCCTGTCTGTCCACATATAACAACAGACCGGTTGAGTGAAAATCGGTTTCAAGAGCAGAGAACAGTACAGATATGCCAAAGGACAGATAGGAAGATTAATAGTAAACAGATGTAAACAACAGAAAGAGCAGAGACAGACAAACATGCAGACACTGACAGAAAGACAAGCCAGTCAGCAAGGTGCCGCATGACTGCTATGCACAGTAGCCACGATGCAGACAGACAAGCATCAGATACAGACATGCTGTATCTCTCTACAAGGCTCGCTTATAGCGCCTTGCAAGCCAACAGTAAAACCACATACAACACAGGAGCGTTTGTTCCATCACAGAATGTCACCAGTTAAGATATAACTCACTCTGTGCTGCAGAGTTCCCAGTGTCAACTAAAAATGATGTAGTGCAAACACAAGACAGACAGACAGACAGACTGACTGACCGCATGCAGAACACGAGCGTTTGTTCCATCTGACAGCGTCACCAGTTCCGCCTGTGCCGCAGAGTCGCCGGTGTCAATTGCTACATAGGATGTCGTGCCATCGGGATTGTTAATTGCTTGGATCAGAGTCCGACCGGCACCTGTGCTGAGTTGAAACAATGTTGTCGGCTTCACCGTCTCTGACGGGAAATGGGGCAGTAGATCTTCACGACCGTGATGTCGGTAACAGTTCAGAACTATCGTCCGCAGCGCCTGCGTCCACGGCACCTTCACCAACAACAACATTACAATAGTAATATGGTTGATGGTCTAGCCAAAGTTGCTCTACAACGAACTGGGTTAGTACTTGAATTGGCGACCACCCACGAGCAGGTAAACCATCTCGATATGTAACCAGCCGCCTAAGTCAACTCAGCCTTCCGTCCCTCTAGGGTAAGTAAATCGAGTACCAGCTTATCTGGCTAGGGTTAAGGCAGGGCACGTTCACCTGTTAGGTGGCAGGTAACATTGTGTGATTCCATAGGGTACGTGATGCTCTATAGCTCTGAGATGGGTTTCTTATAAAAAGCTATTGCACACAATGTCTGTGACGACTTTGGTACAGTAATTCTGAAATACTACAATACATTTCAATCAATCAGAATAAAAATAAATCAACAATCAGCTAAATCAACGAATAAACAAATCCAGCAACTGATCAGTCATCAATCAATTAATTACTCAAAACACACTCCATAGATGCACCTTGACGACAGGCATTTTGCACTTGACAGCCAGAAACTGAGAAACAGAAATTCCAAAAATCTGCAGACAATGGGCGACTTCACTTTCTGACTCAGACTTTTGCTGAGCCTAAACTTCAGTCTAAGTACCTACTTAAGTCAAAAAGTGAAGTGATTTTGCTGAGCAAAACATGGCAACTACCACGGATAGTTTAGTAAATTAAAACAGTCTGGTACTAAAATTAAATGCCGGAATGGCTACACAATGACGTAAGACGTTATGTAATTACTTTATTTGCGTGTGCGGCGCAATTAAATAAGCAAGTCCAAGTGTAACTGATTGATTTATTTCCTGTTAGGTTTACCGGTTTTCCGCTATTTTTAATAGTTTCGGTCCAAGTCAGCAAACTTAAATCAAAGTTTAGTTGAACTTTGGTCTAGGTACAGACTTTAGAGTTCAGCTTTAGCTTTGGCTCAGCGAAAGTCTAAGTCAAAAAGCAATGTCGCCCAACATAATTGCCAACAATTGTCTGATGCTAGAAATCAGCTGTATCCCTATTCTATAATTAATCAAACTGAAAGTAGTTTTAGCAGTAGCTGCAGCAGTAGAGAAGAATTAGCGAAAGTATTTACCATTTTCTTTTCATCTTCGTCTCTGACATCGCTCCGAACATTAGCCCATGGTACGTCCGGTGGCCACCAGAGCGGCCGACACTCGGGTTTTCCCCAGCCAGGCTTACTCTTGCCAGTCGAAAACCGTAGCATCTCTGGTATGAAGTTGCGCAGCTGAGCCTGTAATGCACCACTAGTGGTATAGAAAAAAAGAGTGACATGGGGATGAACTAACATCCCCATCTCCACACTATCCCCATCCCCCCACTCATTTTGTCCTCATTCCCATCGCCATCCCAATCGTTATTTTGATGAAAATGATTGCTGTTATTAATCCGCACATTTTAGTACAGTTGGTACTCCAAAATGTACTGTAAATTAATAACGTTAAATAAACTTCACAGTTGCAAGGTCCCAATCACTGATGGGTATGTATACGATGTACTGGTACTATTTAGTGAAATATGTTATTTTCATATGCATTCTTAGAGCACATAATACGGATAAGAGTTGCATTTGTCCCCATTACCGTGGACATTCCGCAAATTCTATCCACATCCCTGCGGTATTACCGTGGCTTCTGTCCCCATTCCCATAGGAATACCACTGTTATCATCCCCATTACCATGGTAATTATCACGGTTACCGCAATTACCACCATCCCCATCTCCATGTCACTCGTTAGCAAAAAACACACTATAGAAAGTCTAACACTCAAGAGCATGCAGCCGATTTTAACTTTCTACAACAGCAAAATCAACTAATAAGCTGTAAGAAACCATCAAATTGCAGCTGGATTGCCACCGAAATTATATCGGTTCCTCCAGGCACAACTCTCCACAAAGTTTCATCAAAATCGGCTCATGACTTTGACAGACAGACAGACAAACAGAGAGACCAAGTCGGATAACATTTCTTGGCAAAGGTAGTAAAATCCTGTGTCATTTTACAAAGCCGAGTGGAAATTTAGAACATTTCACATAGCCGAGATAGTATGATAACCGTGAGTAATATAGTCACCTAAACTAACATGACTCGTGTTTGTATTAAGTAATGTGGATGCCACATCGTTGTAGCCAAAGAAGTAACAACCTGTGTCATTTTGTCGAGCTGAGTGGAAATTCCATCGACCGTTAGCGGTGGTAGTTCAAAGAGCATTGACGTGTCATTGGTCGACGTCGGCGCCTGCTGAGCCAATTGCTGCTCCAGATCACTCATAATCACTGTCTTGTGTGTCCGAATCTAAACACAACAGCACAATCGGAGCAGTGAGTGGAAGCACTTAAGACAGCATAAAACAAATCTCCACCAATATAGGATTAAGACACCTTAACAGATACCCCACAAGAAACACAGTGTTTTATTGGGCAAATCCATCTAAAAAATAACCTGCTATAAAACCCATACCCCCCAAAAATGCACCAGAAGTTAATCAAATTGTAGTTTACTGTTCCACTAATGATAAAATATTGTGTTATGGTTATGTTTTTGAATTATAAAGCTATAAATCTGCAAATTTTTGGAACATATTCTACGTTCGAGGGAGTGGCTGAGAATACAGATGAATCTAACAAACAACAAACTTTTCAGCTAAGGTTCAAGTTGAGCCTTTCTAAAAACTGCCTAACACAACAATATATCCGACCATGCTGGACTTTTTAAAAGCGTGGAATTCTTCAACACATGCTTGATTCTTACCAGTCTGTCAGTAAGTCACAAGCTTCTTTGCTCAATCAGATAAACACAAGTGCAGTTTATGTTCTATCAACCCATTTTCTCAAGCTAGCTTCATATCACAGTTCACCAGGTTAAAATATGCAAAATCTAGCCACCAGATTTTCATCCTTAAATCTGAGTGAAATGTGAAAGAAAGCTATTGTATTGAAACCCACAAATCTTGATCAGATCCAGAAATCCTGTCAAACATTTTACCAGAATTGGATTTTGCTGTCTTTGCCAAAACAGCCGAATCCACTGTAGAATCTGGGGCCAGAATGAAGACTTTGCACACATCCCTAGCAGCAGAACTGATAAAAAAAATCTACTTGTAAAGCTCACGCTGGGATTTTCCTGAACAGAACTAAAAACACAAAAGTTCTAGAGCCCATAAACACTTACAATGTTCTGCAGTGGCTGTGAACCGACGACCTTGTAGTAGTGAGGCTGATGCTGGGACTTTCCTGGTGAGCAGTAAATCACGACGGCCTGTTGACCTACTCGGGCAATGTACTCCTCCATCAGAGCATTCAGCTTCCTACATGGGCAGTATAACCATTAATCACATTAATACTAGTTTAACCCTTCACAGCATTCAGCTTTCTATGTAATCAATGATCACCAGTACTTAACATTGACAGTTTACTTGCTCCTTTCATGTTCATTACTGGGCCTAAATAAAAAAGATCTTAAGCGAAATGGGCAAAAATCAGAGTCAGAAAGCGAAGAGAAAATTTGATCGCAGATAAACTCATGCAACAAGTTACAACTTAGAAACTTCCGCATAACTAAGTAACTAATGTCGAAAAACCGTGAGAAAAATTCTAAGAAAGTTTTGTGATTCAGGCTCCCATAATTCTTTGTATATGTAATTTTATTTACCGGTGGCACAAAATGCACCATTAAGCAGACAACAAAAAAACACAGTCACGCACGCAAAGCAGCAGACATGATACTTAACACTGAAGTCAAAACAGCTATGAATGTTCAAGTTAGACTGTTAATATGCTCAGAAGGACAAACAGACTGCAATCTCTACAACAGCACTTTAGCAAGCTATGCTGACATGCTGTAAAAAACACACCTTTGCAATCTGGTTTGTTGTCGTTTGCGAATGGATGGGTTTGTCTCAAACGAATGCAGCCGCCGTCGTTTTTTACTCGCCGAAGATATCGCTGCAGCTGCTGCAACCCCGATTGGACCTTCAGACAAATTCATCACACAAACCATTGTGCAACAACCTACGGCAGTCTGACAGCCGCTGGCAACAATGATTAATAGAGATGGAGTCCAATTAATAACTAATGCAACCAACATTCATCTTGCAGTTCCTACCGACAGTTGCATCAATCAAAACAGCTCAAAAACACTGATGTTACATCCCAACATTATGACATAAAAAGATGTCCTTTCCCACTTTGAGCTGCATCTCACGCTAGATCATTGGCTATAGGAGCAGTACTGAGGGCACATGCCTCAGAAGAAGACCACTAATAACAAACATCAGTGCCTAACTTAAAACTAATTTTCCTCAAAACCGTGCTAAAATGCACCGACACACAACATATTCACATAAAAAATGAAAATCTTCCCCAGTTAGCAGGAACACCCCTCCCAACACCCAAGGGATGCCTTGAGGACCCCTCTACGTGTGAATCCTGGCTATGGCATTACGCTCTGAGTTCTCCATCAAAAATCCAGCGTAGCGCAGACAACTCTGGAAAGTGCATTGCTGGTTACATAAGATAATCCACAGCATGACACGTGAAGAGGAAACTGACCAGCTGAAGCAAGCTGAGCAGCAATCATGTCAGTGTTGGGCGAGCCGATGAGTTCATTCTCATCAAAGACTGATGCATCCTGGGAGCTCTCCTCGGTCAGTGCGTCAGTCATGTTGATCGATGCTATCTGATACATCTCATTCACGCTCACTCCAGCCATCTTTCAGTCACTGTTGCAAAAAACACACAATGATCATGCCATCAGTCATAGACATAACCAGTGATAGAAACTTCTAACTACAGCAGTAGTGTAGCCAGAAATGTGAACTAAGGCAGACTCTCCTTTTCCTTCCTTCCCACCTAATCCCTTTCCATCCTTTCCCTTTCCTATTCCTCCCCTTCCCCTTTCTTTCCCCTCCCTCCAATTGGTACATGGTAATACCACTGAATTCTGCTCGGTGTTATTGTCAGTGCAGGCCACATTATTAGTGCGGGTACAGGTGCCACCAGTGTTTGAACGGTGACATCAAATGCAGCCTGCTTGCTGTACACAAGCGTTTGCACGTGCTGCAACAACAGCCAACATTGTAAAGAACAGTAAACTGTTGCAATAAAGAAGATAAAAAAATAATTAACTTACTGCAAATGCAACTAATTGCACAAGATAGAATATCTAACTCAATCTCCAATGTAACGACATTAAATACAAATATCCTGTCATGGTTGCATTATTCATGTGTTGGCATTTAATAAAAACCTAGGGGGTACTTTTTCTGCACAGGCTGCAAGTAACGCACATTGTTTGAGAGACAATATAGAAATACCAGTGTCGGATTTGCTACTGACTTATCTAGTGTTTTTGTTGCTGCATTTCTGTCGTCAATATGGTGCAATGAATTAGATTTATTTCTGTTTTTTTTTTAAATTTGTGTTATTAAAATATGTTGATTGTGGTTCATTTTTCTCACCTTATGTATTTAGATTTAAATTCTGAGCTGAGACAGTTTGAGAGACAGTATAGAAATATCAGTGTTGAATTTGCTATTGACTTATCAGTTACTTGACAGTGTGGCCCGCACTGACAATAGCCTAGAAATCAGTCACTTGTCAGTGCAGATATACACTGACAATAATTCCAGTGGGCTATGGGTCAGAGCCAGAGACATCAAGAGCCACAGTGGGGCTTAAAGAAAACACTCTCGCTGGCCCGTCTGAGAATTTTTTTTAAATTTTGCCTTTTAAAATGGCACATTTGGTGTACTTTATATTTGTGAGTGATGGTGGGGCCCCCAAATGTTGTGGGGCTCAAAGAAAACTTTCCCCCTTTCCCAGCCAAAGTTGGATTTTGTGCATTATAATAGTCTCAAAATATTATCAGATCTGGTGGCAACGATTTTAATTATTTTTTTGGATTTTGTACCTCCAAAGCTAGCTTAGTTATAAACTGCATTCATAGATTGCAGCTTAGAATCGCTGTGTTGAAAAAGCATTCGCCTATCATCACATCGATGTTATTTTCTGTCTGCGGTGAACGAAAAAGTAAGCAAATGTAAGGCTATTTTCCATCCACCAAGGACAGAAAAAAGAGCATGCAGATGCTATTTGCCGTCCATGCGGCCGGAAATTTATGTGCTCCAAGCACTATTTTCCGTCCCCAGGGACGGAAGACTATGCAAACGTGAGGCTATTTTCCGTCCACCATGGACAGAAATGAAGACCATGCTGATGCTATTTTCCATCCGCCACTAACTAAAAAGGAGACTATATGACGTTATTTTCCATCCACCATGGACGTCTGAAGATTTTGACTGATGAAAAATGACACATAATTTCTTGGTGTAATACACAGCCTTATTGTATTGTTGTAACTGTATAAATGTTTTTGTCTCATTCTTTGTCACTGACTATCGGTGCTTAATCGTGTTTATTATTTGTGATTTCTGTTTTTTTTTGCTTTACTCATGAGCCCCTTTGCTGCCATTAACGCTGACAGCGTCAAACATCTTACGAATGCTACAGCAATGCTAACTTCACAGACATGGTTTACTTACATCCAGCAAT
>Ga0209367_1005130_pt1 | contig 18148 bp, 12 predicted proteins | sample WorMetLIZISLAND2_FD_187412 | JGI IMG/M metagenome (GOLD analysis project Ga0209367, IMG submission 187412) | Marine gutless worms symbiont microbial communities from Max Planck institute for Marine Microbiology, Germany - Olavius geniculatus... ... | reverse complement strand
ATTGACACACAGTCAGTGTGATGCGGGCAATATCGCCTTTTGTAATTTTTGCTGTTTTCGATGTGCAAGTCCTTAAATGTTGCCGTTAACAAGTGTATAAACTAATGTTTTGTACATTTATTTAATTTACAAGCTGCGGAAAACAGGACCGAAGTTTGGACCCGCCCCAAATCAACACACACAGCTGTCATTTATAGGCTGTGCAGTGCACCGTCTAGTTCCCCGCGCTGGTGGTACTACGTGGCGTATAGGGGCGCGTCCTCTGGCTGGCCGATGGAAAAAGCCCTTTGCGAGGTGACTCTGAAGGGTTGTGCCGAATAATACAGACTAAGGCACCGTGGACCAACAGTACCCAGTATCTACTTCTATGAAGTAGCATAAAAAGGTTGACCCTCTGACAGCTTAAAGTGCTGATTTGAGGTTATACTGTAGAACAGTCGCAGTTCGAGAAGGTTGATTTCTCAGCCAGCTAAGAGTGCTGATTTGAGATCATGCCTTGATGGGGTTCATTGGGATCTTACAGGTACCCATGGGTGATTGCTTGGTTGGTCCCCGCCTGGTCTGTGGTCTGGTCATGTGCGCTGTGTAGCTTCGCTGTCCCTGTAATGTATCGGGTTGGGCGGAGCATTGGGGAGACTCTTGCGAGGATGGTGAGTCCGACAGGGATTTCCAGTAGATACCAAATGCATAGCAGTTCGGGAATACGGTTTTCCTGTCGGGCTTGGAAATCCTGCATGCGCTCTCCTTTGCTCCGTTTGGCTCTGGGACGTGGCAGGGGTGGTTGGTTGTACTGTTCATGCGGCTTGTCTGCTGAACAGGTTGGGTCGCCTGCCACGTGATTAACTGAGGGGACCGTAAATCTTTCGGTGAGCCCCACAGTACTTGCTTGGTCAGGGCGATGTGACCTGACTGGCAATGTAGTCATGTGAGCGGAGGTAGTTGCATTTTTTGCTATTCCTGCCATGACTTATAGTAGCTGGGCTTAACAGGATCTAACAGACACCCATGGATAATTGCTTGGTTGATTTGATTTGATTTGATTTGGTTGGTGCCTGCCTGATCTGTGGACTGGTCATGTGTGCTAAGTGGCCTCGCTGTTCCTGTCGCGTCTCGGGAGTTGGGTGGAGCATGATGGGTCAGACTTGGATTCCAGCAGATACCGAACGCACTGTAGTTTGGGACTGCAGTTTTTCTGTCTGGCGTGGAAATTCTGAGATGGCTCTCGTTTGCCCCATTTGCCTCGGGGGCATGGCTGGGTGGGTGGCTGCACTGCTCATGTGGCTGGTCTGCTGTTGGGTTGGGCCGCTTGTCGGGTGGTTTCTTGTGGGGGCTGTGAAATCCTTTGGTGAGCTGTATAGTATAAAGAGTACCGGTAGTCATGTTGGTGGGGGTAGTTGTGCTCTTTGCTATTCCCGCCATGGCTTTCAGTACCCAGTGTAATTGCTGGGAACTTTCTGGGGATGGCTGATGGGCCCACATGGCAGCCTAAGCCTACGGGGCGGCACTGGCTGCCCTGCCCCGCATTGAAACTTGGAACTTGCACCGTCTAGTTTTTACGAGCGACAGCATGTAATGTTTCGCGCGTTTTAGCTATCGTCGAGGCGTCCATACGTCCGTGCGTCACATTCTGCTGCCGCTGGGAAACGGTGCAAGCAAGATCACGAAATCTTCACTTTGGGCTGCGACAAAAACTAGTTTTCGTCATAAAATTTCGTGACAATGATTTTCGTACCGCTAAGTGAAAGGATTCCCCTTGAACGCTATTGGTTCGTTTAGCGTTGCAGGTAAGCACAAACTTGCTGCTTATTATAATAAGCACTAATAACAAGTTTTTATGACTTTGAACGAATTTAAATCTTCAAAAATACTTTTAGTGAATTTTTGCTACTCTAAGCTACACATGAGCCTCTGATTCGTTCGCGACACATGGCGCTATACAAAATGTGTTTTGATTGATTGATTGATTGATTTCGAGACTGAATTGTGACGAAACGGCTATAGACAGATCCAGACTATCTGCGCAAGAAATTTTCAGCATTCAACTTAGATCTTAGCAGTTTAAATTTCGGCTCTTTAAGTTTAAGGATTTTTTCCGTACGCGGGCGTCAAATGCGCAATTTCTGTTAATATCCACTGCAGTGATTCACCGTAAAAACTGTAGCAGATATAGGCCTACATAGACTTGTTGCTTGTCGTAACAAGCACTGCCGGCGTGATTTAATGGGTACTAACATTGATGACCTTAAACGATCTTGAAATCTAAAAAACAAATTTTTATGATTTTTGCGATCTTAGACTGCGACGCACATTATAACAGTAAATTGCACCAAAATTACTAGATATAGACAACGAGAACCTGCGTACGAAATTCTTACCACAGAAGGTGGATTTTAACCGTCTGAGTTTCGACTTCTAAGGTTCACCTTTCAAGGAGCCCACAAAGGCCACAAATATAATTGCTCGTTCAAAACACATTATTATTGTATTGCAAGTTGTACTCTGATACCCCAAGTGGCAGCATCAATGTTGCCGCGCGTTACGTGAACTTAGCTCAAATTACTTATTATTCTCGCCTGATGCTAAGAGGCCTGCCAAGTCACCCACACTGAGCGGGTCAAATTTAATAATTATCTGCCGACGCCTAGAGCCGAGAAAATCACTGTGGCTGGAAATGATATGTCCTAAAAGCCCATGGACGGGTCAGTTACAAAAGATCACAGAGACACGAGCTGACTCCATCGTCCTCGATCTTCAGCTATAAGCCCCCCCCCCCGTCGCCACGCCGTGGTAGAGCTGCTGAAAGTCAGCTTCCAGCGTTTGTAGCCAGGTATGACAAAGACGACCTGAACGGCGCCTCCAGTTCTTGGCGAGCCTGCGGATCGACATATTTAGGGTTATAAACATGTCTTGCGAGTTGCCCAATCTTGCCATATGCCCGAAGAAGCGAAAGCGCCTTGTTTGGACAGTAGTTGCGCTGGAGAGCCGGCTCGAAGTCGTACTCCAACATTCGTAACAGAATTCGTAACGTCTAAGTCTGGGCGTCAAAAAAAACTTCATCTAGCATCTACTAAAAAGGGAAGAACGGAAATTAAAAAAGAGAGAGGATTGAAAGGAAAGGAAAACTGGCGATTATTACCCGCATTAGCAGTAAGATAGCTTGCTAATTGTTTACAGTAATTTAACAAAGATTAATTTCGCTTACCTGGTCAGTATCTGGTACATCGCCGTAGTAGTAAGAATACGAATCATTGTGGTAAACGAACCAGCCGTACCAGAGTCCTTCATGCGCCCTATTACCGTAGTAGATTCGATGGTTTCTGTAGTCTACCGTTATGGAATAAAAGAAATCATAGTACTGGAATTTGATCCTGTCAGTATGTATTGGAAGTAAGCGTGGAAACGTGTCGTTTCCCATCTTATACACGTAGTCGTCTGGATTTCCGTACAACTTCTGCAGGGATGAGTTGGTCGGACTGTTGTTGATGGCGAAAATCACGGCTTTTGTCAAGTCGGCTAAAACCAGTTTAAAATTATATTAAAATGTAAGAAAGATTAACGTCTAAGCCTATCTCAATTCTGTAGTGTAGGATTGTCACTTTATTGAAAAGTTATTACTTAAATACTTTATTCAGCAATAATCTGCGCTGAGAAAGCAGGCCGTCAAGCTTCACGCATTTTGTTGAAGCTTGGTTATCCACCAGCCTAACCGCTTAATTAATTTTAATCAGTGGTGTAGTGGACTAGAACAAGAAATTTGAGCTAATGTTCATGGGATGCGCGAAAGCATATAGCAGTTCCTGTTCGCAAACTGTCAGTCTATCTCCAGCCATTTCGTCGCGACTTTTACGGGAGTACTGCTCTTTAATGCCCTCGTGCGCAGGTTTCCTTGAAACTAGAAAATCGAGACTTGGACCGTCGAAATCTACGTTCAATGCTGAAAATTTCATGTACAGCTTGTCCATGTCTATCTCAATTGGTTTCGGCGCAATTCGCACTTGCAATGTGTCTCGCAGCCCGAAATCGCCAACAATCCATAAAACCCTTTATTTTGGCATCCAAGGTCATTCAAGGTCATTGAATTCGGCGCCAATCGAGAGACAGTGTACGACTTCTTATTAGTGATTAATAGTAACCTAGGCCCTATCTCGCACCGTTACTGAGATACAGCGACTTATTGGCCAATAATCGCAAATTTTGCCCACCCCTCCCTCTCATTTAGGGCCCTCGTTCGGGGTGACCCCCTTCGAATTTATGAAAAAGCTTTACGGTTCCTAAAACTAGAGTCTTCCAGGCAGCCGAAGGCGAAGATTTGGTGATCCTAGCTTGAACCGTTTTTGCCTGATCCACCCGTGTGACAGACGGACAGACGGACAGACGGACAGAATTGCGATGGCTAAGCTGCTTTCGTGCGTAAAAAGTGGGCGGGGCATGAGCTTACGATTTTCCGACAGACACTGCAAATTTCCGACAAAATTCTGACAAACAGCTGCAAATTTTTGACAGAAAAAAATTATTGGTGCTCAAAATTTTAATTCTGCTTTCAAATTTTTCCAAATCGTTTTAGCCCCAGAGTTTGCATTTTTAAACGAAAATTTACCGACAAGAAAATATTTTCCAATAATCTTGCGACAGCCCAAATATCCAAAATTGTTGGTAGGCAATTGCCTTTTGCCCCTCCTGCCAAATAGCTATGTTAATACGTTATTTGTCAAGCTGAACGGAAAAAATGATTTCATTGAAATGCTGCTCTTAACAATTTACTTTTTTCAATAACTCAGGCAGTCGGCAGTAAAACAACGTTGCTTGTGAATGCTATCTTTCATCATTTTCGAGGTATGGTAATTTGTTTGTTAAAAATCGTTATTTCTCCATCCATTTTCGTTAACCCCATTTAAATTTTTGGATATGTATTTTATACCCTGTTTACACGACGAAGCAAACATGAAGCAAACATGCAGCGAAGATGAAGCAAACGTATTCATCATAGGCCTATAATACACGTGCACGACGTATGCTTTAAGTTTGCTGTATGTTTGCTTTATCGTGTAAACGGGGTATTGTGCTAGGGCCGACTTTCACGTAGCTGATGATGCAAACTTGCGTCGTTCTGATAGAACACACGTGCATGTGACGAACAGACAGGCAGATAGACGGACGCCCCGATCATAGCTAACACAGGACATCTACGTGGCAGGCTATGCTGACGACTGTTCTTTGCATCTGAAAAATCACTCTTTCATTCTTCAACTATTATCACATTTATATAAGCACACAATGCATTACCTGGTGGGTAGGGGCAGCCTCTTTCGTCGCTTTTATCTGTGCAGTGGTCAAAGTAATCGCAATGAAATTCGTTTGCAATGCAGCGTCCATTATTGCAAGTAAATTCGTGACTTTCACATGCTACAGACCAGTTTGACATGATAAACGTACTTTCACTAATCTAGCTCGAAACCATTCTGCAAAAGCAATATAAGGTAGGCCTAGCAATATTTACTAAATAAATTAACTCACAATAGAGAGTGAGTTAATTCATTTAAGGCTTAAGGCCGTTAAAGGGTCAAGATATGATCTACACTGTGTCTCAAAAAAGTATCTCGGACATTTTCGACTGTAACTTGAAAATCAATTACCTTATTTTAATAATTTTTGGTACAAATATTTCTCACACAACTTGCCATCAAATGACCATTCAGTTTCCCACCTCACCCAGTGCACGTTTCTGCACTACCTAGAGAAAGCAGATTAGGCGAATGAGTGTTAAAATAAAAAAAACCTGAAAAAACATCCCAACATTATCGATCTTGCCTTAAATAAAAATTAGCAGATTTTAATAATATTTATCAAAAATATTTCCGACACAACTGGCTATTTAATAAATGTTTTAGTTTCCACCTCACCCAACGTCTGCTTTTGCACGATGGGGAAAGCAGAGCAAGCATAATACGTGTTAAAATGAATGAAAAAACGTCAATAAATTTTATCTATTTTAATTTGTCGGCCCCAACAGCAGGTCTTGCAGCAGTGTGTCTACCAGATGAAGTTTAAGAATGTTTGTGAAGTCAAGAAGCGACTGGTACAGCCTGGATTGGTCTGGAGCAGCAAATTATCGATCCTGCTGTCAGTAAATGGAGAAAGCGTCTCCTTGCCTGTGTTCGCATAGTGGGCCAACACTTCAAGCAATTTTACTGTAAGCAGTTGAAAAATGCAAAACTGAATGACATGTTAGCCACATTGTGAGAAATGTGAACAAAATGTGTTTTACGCGTTATGTTAATTAAGCAATCATATATCGCCTCGGATAAAAAAGTGATATTTCGTTGGTTGTGCTTTCCTCAGGTAGTGCAAAAGTTGGGTGAAGTGGAATGGTCATTTGATGGAAAGTTGTCAGGAATATTTGTACCAAAAATTACCAATATCTGATAATTGGTTTTCAAGTTACAGTCGAAAATGTCAGGGATACTTTTTTGAGACACAGTGTAGGCCTATATAATAATCAGAGCCAAGAGCCAAAAACTTCAACAATTTAGAAAGAAATGTAAAGGCGATATGAGTCAAAACTTGAAAGCAGCAAAAATACATAGCTTTGTGAACTGTTAAAGTTTTTTGCTCTGATTTTTGCTATTTTTAGCCGAATTTTATACGACAGTAAATTTATTTACTGTTTTCAGAATACCTCCGGGCGGGTAAAGGAAGTTGGTGCAAGGAAAAAAATTTGTGTGATGTAACAATGTCTGCTGCAGCCAATTTTGTCTTTGAATAAAAACGGTTAGTTGCCATGGCAACAGGGGTTGTGGACACAAATTTAAATGACACCATCGGATAGCCCGGGCAAATAGGGGGTAGCTGCAAATAGCGCGCAATTATCTTTTACGGGTGCCGAAATATAGTCAATTTTCTCCCAAAATTCGTTGCCATGGCAACGGGGGTCGGCAGAGGAGAAATTTAAATGACACCAACGGAAAGCCCGGACCCGAAAATAAGGGGAAGGTGCAAACCGCGTGCAATTATCTTTCACGGGAGCCGAGTTATAGTCAATTTTGTCCCAAAATTTGTTGCCATGGCAACGGGGGCAGGCCCGTCGAGAGGGTGGGATAGGGGGTAAGCTTCCCCGGGCCCCGCGATGTTTGAAGGCCCCGCCGTCGGCCAAAAATATAAAGTACGCCAGAATGTACCATTTTGAAAAAATAAAATAAAAATTTTCCCAGAGGGGCCCCGGGAAAATGTTTGGGCCCCGCAAGAATGTTTCCCCCGCCCCGCTGTGCCTCTCGACGGGCCTGAGCGGGGGTCGGCAGGGGAGAAATTTAAATGACACCGTCGGAAAGCCCGGGCCCGAAAATAGGGAAAGTAAGTGCAAACAGCGCGCAATTATCTCTTACCGGGACCGAGTTATACCGCTTTGAAATCTCCATTGGCTGTAATGCAAAATTTTGCAACTTTTGAATGGTTGCTATGGCAACAGGGGTCGTTAGGGGGTAAATTTAAATGAAACCATTAGATTGCTCGACCCCGAAAATAAGGGGTAGGTAAACACAGTGCGAAATTATCTTTTACGGGTGCCGAGTTATAGTCAATTTTTTGCTAAAATTCGTTGCCATAGCAACGGAGGTCGGCAGGGGAGAAATTTAGATGACACCATCGGAAAGCCCGGGCCCGAAAATAGGGGGTAGGTGCAAACAGCGCGCAATTATCTTCTACGGGGGCCGAGTTATAGTCAATTTTGTCCCATAATTCGTTGCCATGGCAACGGGGGTCGGCAGAGAAAAAATTTCAGTGACACTGTCGGATAGCCCGAACCCAAAAATACGGCGATAGGTGCAAACAGCACGCAATTATCTCTTACGGGGACCGACTTTTGCCGCTTTGAACTCTCCATTGGCTGTAATGCAAAATTTTGCAACTTTTGAATGGTTGCTATGGCAATAGGGGTCGACAGCGGGGTAAATTTAAATGACATCATTAGATTGCCCGATCCCGGAAATAAGGGTAGGTAAACACATTGCGCAATTATTTCTTACGGGGACCTAGTTATGCCGCTTTGAAATCCCCATAGGCTGTAATGCAATCGTTTAAAAAGTTTTAAAAATTGGGGCATAAAAAGAGGTAAGTTTTTAAAAAATAATCGAAAACATATAACGAATGTGTCCGGCGTCAGGACGCTTCGTTTGAGCTATTAGCGGCGTCGGTCGGTCCAACGGGCTGGTCTGTAGCCGTGCGCAAGAAAAAAGGGAAAAAATAGTCACCTGACGGCGAAATTCGCGCATGCGCAGCCACGCCCCCTTTGAACCGATTGTAACCAAATTTTGCATGTGGGGTCAGGTAGGCGATGTGATCACTGTTGCCAAGTTTTATGGAAATCAGTTAAGGGGTTTCGGAGGTACAGGATCCCCCAAACGCCATTTCCTATACTTAACGTTCATCGCCCTTACAGTGTCAGCGCTACTGTGCTGCATTGTGATTGAGAGATGCGACCGCCAATAACTTCTAAACGGCACGATGTACGGCTGCGAAATTTTGCACGCAGACCCATGTCGAACGTGGCCATGCTGTAGGCTAGTTCAGATATCGCTGAGGGGTCATTTGTTTCAGAAAATTTCACTTTTTCTAAAATTTTGCAGCCACATCTCTTAAGCCGCGATTATATGACGTCACAGCTCTGCTGCGACAGCCGCAGCAGAGCTATGACGTCATATAAACGTCGTCACCATGGTGACGCATCATCAGCGCTGCAGCGCATACCGGTACATCACATTTACGTGAATGGACAACCAATTTCACGTCGCCAACTCGTCACGTATGTGGCAGGACGAGCAGGCCTAGAACCATTTCGGAGCACGGTGCCATAGTTTCACACTTTTTCCGCGTAGGTTGACAGTTCACAATCTGACTTTTAAAATAAAACTGCTCTGTATAGTCAGCAATGCGAAAACGAAAGAAAGTGATCTGTCGCGACACAGCTTTTCTGCTAGACGCTAAGAAACGACAGGAAGCAGCCGAGAATGCGCATACCGACGCAGCTGATCGTTTGCGACGCCGTCGATCGAAAACGTCACTACGTGCAGCATTCTGTTATGCGCGCGACCAAGACTACTCAGCAGATCACGCACTTTCTATCGGGTCCATGTCTGTCGAATGTCAACATTGTCATGCACGAATATTTCAGAAAGATCCTCTTAGAATGTATTGTGGTAACGGTAAAACGTTTTTCTGCCGCCACTGCCTACAGCACCCGAGCCGTTAGCATCACTGCTCGCTGGAACTCACGACGACTCGAAGGATCTTCAGACGAACGTCATGCGGTATAACGCGTGCTTCCAGATGACGTCATTCGGCGCCACGCAAAAATGCAATGACGAAGGCTGGATGCCGACGTTCAAGGTGCAAGGACAGGTGTATCATCTCACCGGATCACTGTCGCCAGTGGGCCTTGCATGTACTGTGTGCAAATAGAATAGGCTTATTGCTATCACTGCAATGGCAGTACGTTTATCACGCGCATTCATTTACACAGGGTAATACATTTTAAAACACTCACATTTACGTTTTTATATGTAAAAAAATCAAGCTGTGGAGGCCCGAATGGCCGAAAATGGAGGCCGCAGGCCGATAATATGGCAAAGGTCAAGCGGACAGGAAGCGTAGCGACCTGTCCGCTTGTTTAAAAATATATCCAATTTACGCTACTTGTTTAGTCAACGCTAAAATAAAATGCACGTTATTTTTCTATTTAGGCCTATAACTTTCGTCAACAGGTCTGTCACATCATCAAACAGTGCAAAATGCAAAGTGTCCAGAGCCGGCTACATGTAATGTTCTCCCTCCCTGTACTGTTTAGCATTAAAATAACAATAACAACAAAGAAAAAAGATTGATTTAGAAACCCTTTTGTTGTTTGGGTCTCTTCAAGTTCTAAGTAAAACTGCCTTTTCTGCAGAGGTTCACGGGTTCAACTCCAGACCGTTGCAAATCGAGCATTATGTTAGACGTAAATTTATGCATTAAGAGCTAGCGTATGCATATTTAAAACAAAATTGCATTTTCTATGTTAGCCAATAAAATTACCTGCATAAGTCGACGGCAGAAAGACACAGATTAGCCCCAATATGATAACGCGTCGGCTGCGTACATATAGAACCATTATGTTTGATGCCATGTAGTCAACAAGACTAATAGCTTAGGCTGTGTGATGTAATGTGACGACGCCTGCGCTTATAAAACAAGAAAGCATAGCTAACGCAAAGGGGAACGCGCGACAGCGGTGCATGTTTGAAGGCTCACTGCGAACAAAATCTAAGCTGACCGACCCCAGCAACTGACATTGGGTACGATGCATTCACATACGCCAGATAGCGCCACCGTCTCGCGTGGCTCGAGTGGCTGAATGCGAGAATTTTAAAGGGGGCGCCCAAGTTTGATGCTCTCGTACGGAGAATTCCTTGAACGCAGGAAGCGAAATTGAAACTAGTGAAAACTACGTTTAGTGCTGAAAGTTCCATACGCAGACTGTCCCAGTCTAGCGATTTCGGCGCAATTCGCTCTTGAAATGTGTGTCGTAGCCAAAAGTCGCCAAAAAATCCACAAAAAACTTTATTTTGGCATTCAAGGTCATTGCTTTCGGTACCAATCAAAAGCCAGTGTAGGACTTTCTATCAGTGATTAATAGTAACCTAGGCACTGTCTCGCACCGTTTCTGAGATACAACGGCTTATTGGCTGAAAATCGCAATTTTTCTCTACCCCATTTCATTTAGCGCCCTCGCTGGGGTGACCCCTTTCGAATTTATGGAAAAGCTTCACTGATCCTAAAACTAGAGTCTTCCAGACAGCCGACCGTGAAAATTTGGCGATCCTAGCATGCACCGATTTCTACTGATCCACCCGTGTGACGAACAGACGGACGGGCAGACAGAATTGCGATGGCTAAGACGCGCTATAGCAGTTCCTGCTGTCGCGCGTAAAAGTTAACAAGAAGCTTAGCTAACGCTTAGAGAACCGGGCGTCATCTTTGTGCTTTTGTCTCATGATAATGCTACTCACGGAATTTGTGTTTAATTCTAGGCCTACATTAAGTGTGAGTTTTTTTGAAAGCAAATTTACATATAGCAGTAGTGGAGGCATGCGAGTCTACGATAATAGCACCCACAATTGTTTAATGTATCCTTCCTAAGAACTAACCCATTGTCAGTTGACGCCTCTTCCTGCAAAAACCCTCGCGAATATCCGCATACGCTAAACTTTAGATCGCCGAAAACTGGTCATTCTTTTGCTGACAATGCATGTGGTAGTATCTTCATTCATTTTTACATAGTTGTCTCCAAAATTGAGGCAGAAAAATCTAGTCATACCGACGGTGAAAACAGGTTTTGGTCTAACTTGACATTTTAGGGTCATTCAAGGTCAAACATTGTACGCGTCACTGGAAAGCCGTACAGAAACTGTGGTGTCTCGTACTGGTTTAAACTCGAAAACTTCGGAAGGCGTAAGAATGTAAATTGCTAAAAAGCGCCAACCCACAGTCGTTTGACTGACGCCCTCTCGCCAAGGAACCCCGACGAATATTTCCCTATGATCCTTATACCGCCTGAAAGTACAGTCCCTGACCTACACTGTTGCTGCTAATAGTGCGGTCTATCTCATTTCAAATTTTTATAGCGAGCTTCTAAAGACACATTATTTGTACAACAGTGCTGCTGTACGATCGTTCAAGATTATACAATGTCGTCAATTTTTGTAGCAATCGAAAGCGCTGTTAGTGACGCCATTGCCATTCATCTCGTGCGCTAGACCCATGAGCATAGGATGAGCTACAGCGACTTGTGTGAGAAAGATCGACCATTTTCCCTAACTACCTCTTATTAAGCAAATTCGATCGGGGTTACGGGTTACCCCTTTCGAATGTCTGGAAACTCAGATTATAAAATTGTCCAATATCAAATGTAAATTTACATAGCGCATTATTGTACAAAAAACCTTTAATGCTTAATAGTCTTTCGTAGAGAAGACAGTAAAAATTTCATAATCGTAACTTTCGTCGTTTTGACACAATACAGATAGACGGACGTCTCCTCCATAGTTAAGACAGAGCATCTGCATAACAAGCTATGCTGACGCCCTGTAAAAACTACGCATAACATGTGAAGTGTAAAATATGGCTAACCTGCATGTATTGAATAGGCTTTTATACCAATGGGCCATCAATCGTAGCTGCAACTAATAGGCAACTAATAACTAATTGCAACTAATACAGTACGTAAGCAAAAGAATTTGACGTAATGACAGTAACATTTAATAGTTGTATGTCAGGACTGTGGCGAGTCCATATCTTCGCCAAATGTTAACCAATTTTCAAAATTCTTTCACTGGCATACTCTGGAAAAATTGCAATAAATCGATTATTATTATCCAACCACGCTATGACGGCGTCGCTACACTTCCTTGTGAAATATAAATGTAAGACAACTGTCCGCGGTAGCAGCAGTGTCCAAAAACCACGTGACCTTGACATTTATTCAATAGACTTTTATAGGTTGGCAAGGACATGTTCGAGTTAAATGTCTTCAAGCTAAGGGCAGCAGATCAACAGTGCACTAGATTTCGGACAACTCCAGAATTCGATTGGCAAGACAGAAGGTGACTGGACAACTAATGTAATTACAGCTGGCAACAGTTAAAAATTTTTGAAGCTAACTTTTCAAAAATTAGCAAATAATTAATCATTATTTTCCACTAAAATTAAACTGGCACCATTGTTAGAGAATATCATCTTTTTTTCTGAGTGACTAGCAGTGATGTAGGCTACTGGCAGAAGAGGGAGGGGGCAACTGCACTCCCCTAAATTTTAGTGTCATAAAATACAATACACAATTTGAGGCCCAAACCCCCATTTGGGGGCAATTTAAAAACAAAATTAAAAATCTGAGCATGCAATATGACCACTGAAATTTGCAGCCGCGTGCTGAAAAATTGCGACTTTCTGCCCTTCCTACTTTTTGACCCCACACTACCCCCCCCCTCTAATTAAGACGCTGCCAGTGACTGCATAGGCACTAAGCTGAACAACGAGTGCACTAAACAGCAAAATGACTTAAGAATAAGTCTATGCATCGAGTAGTCTCTAAAGAACATCAGCTAATAAATTGCAGTATACAAAAACAGACTTATATCTGGTTCACATTCAGTTTACATCCCACGCATACACATTTTATTCAGGATACATCCGCTGAACAATGCAATAATGTAATTCAGTGCAAACACAAAAAGCAACATTCACAGCAGCAAACTGGTGCAATGATTTCCTAAGCATACAACGATCCAGTAAAAATCCATTAAGCCAAGCAACTAACCAACTAAACCAACCTAAAATTGTGTAAAAATTGTGTATTTTTACACAACCAGGACAAATTTTGTACACAGGCTCACACCGTACACCATGGTGCACAAGAAAGTGTCACTCAATTATTGACTATAACTTCGTTTCTCGATGAATTTCAACACTTCCTGTACCGATATGAAAAGTGTACACGTCCACCAAGAAACATGGAGTTGTTCTCCAAAATAAAGTACAATGTTTTTATGGACCATGGTGCAAAATGTTCCACGTTACTTAAACGGGTATACCTTAGCTTAAATGTATACGCATACTGCAGTAGCAGTAAGAAAGTTAAAAAAAATTCGGAGTTAATCAACACAGCAGTGAAAGTAGCTGTAAAATTCATCAAACAACAACTTTCATTTACTAATTTGTTGACATTCATTAGTTACTGTTTCAAGTTCTCAACTAACACGTTTAATAAAATAGAACAGTTTGTGTAACACAAAAAACTATTATCTGCATTCTGGACTTTGGTCATGCAAAAACAAAGTTTGCTTTGTACACAATACACAATGCATTATACATCATTAAGCATCAAATGTCAGTTGTCACGACAGCTACGTTTAGTGCTAAACAAACTACTGCAATGAATGTTCAAGTGCCAGTAGTATCTACAAAAAACGCTGCTAATAATTAAAATTTTTAAAACTTAATTGAAAAATAATCGATTAATTTTTGTAGTCAAGAAAGACCACAAAAACTTCACTGGTTGTTGTTATCTTTTGCAAACTAAGGCAAAATCGAAAAAACGATGATGATGACAATGCAGCAGCCTATAAAAACTGTGTAGTCAAAGCTCACAAGTGCAGTCTGCACTTTGCAAGACTTTTAAAGTAACATTATACAAGCACAACTCTTGACTACATGTATGCCTTATGCAAAGCAAAAATTGAATTACAAACGTTCAACATAAGTCATTTTTGGGTGTTAAGAAATACAAAATTTTAACTAAACTTTAGCTGATTGAAAACATTTTAATCGACAAAATTTTAACAATTAATCAATTAATTAATCACTAACTTTATCAGCCAAATCTAAAAATGCATACAAACTGTCACGCTGTCAATGCAGCAGCTGCTAGTTCACAACTAACCCTCAGAACACCACAAGCAAATGACTGTTCACAGTTGTACCGTCACAGACAGAACTGGCATCCGCATTTCTGCAAGCAACTGTTCAACCCAAGACGTATCAATCACATTATAACATGCCATTATCCGACAGAAAATGTTCTAAGATTGATCCATCACTCAGTACTCGTGGAACAGCCCACATAGGCACATATGTAATGACATCAAAGTTCATAACACTGCTTCCAGTGATGAAATGTATTCAGTGTACAATGGTTGTCAGCAGCTGTGTCGAAGCAGAAAACAGTCAACATTTTGCAACCCAGAGCTACCGGGCCGAGTCACTTCGCTCAACAACTTCAAGGCAAATCTCTTCATCAGTCAACTCGACCGGAGGCATGTTTTCAACAACACTACACACACAGTGACACATGTACAAAACAATCAGCTCTTGACAGGTACTCACTGGTTCAACACAGTACACTAAAATAAAAAAGCAGTGATGTGACTGATGTCATCCTTGAGACTCAAGGATTTGAGTCTCATTATTGAGGCTTTGGACTCAAGGTGCCTCAAAGACAAACAAAAAATTTGAGCTAATACTCACGAGATGCACAAAAGCCTATAGCAGTTCCTGCTCACAAACTGTCAGTCTATCTCCAGCCATTTGGTCGCAGTTCATTCTTGGAGTGTGCGATGCAGTCGAAGATTGCAAAAATCATGAAAAACCCCTTATTTTGGAAGTTCAGGGTCTTTCAAAGTCATCGATGTTGATATGACTAAAAAGCTCATCACTAGTGCTTATTGTGATAGGCAGCATGCCCATGCCTATCTGTAACCGTTTTGACGAAAGACTGGCCAACAACGGTAATATAACAACTTTTACAGGGATACCGCTCTTTGATGAACTCGTGCACAGGTTTCCTTGAACCTAGAAAATCGAGACTTGGACCACCGAAATCTATGTTCAATGCTGAAAATTTCACATGCAGCTTCTCCATGTCTATCTCAATTGATTTCAGTGCAATTCGCTCTTGAAATGTGTCTCGCAGACAAAAGTCACCAAAAAAGCATAAAAACCCATATTTTGGCATCCAAGGTCATTGAATTCGGTGGCCCTACCTCGCACCATTATTGAGATACAGTGATTTATTGGCTAAAAATCGCTAATTTTTTCCTACCCCCCTCTCATCTAGTGCCTTTGTTCAGGGTAACCCCCTCCTAATTTATGGAAAAGCTTTACGATTCCTGAAACCAGTTTTCCAAGCAGCCGATGGTGAAGATTTGGTGATCCTAGCTTGCACCATTTTTGACTGATCCACTGGTGTGATGGACAGACAGACAGACAAAATTGTGATGGCTAAGAAGCGCAAAAGCAGTCTAGCTGCTTTCGTGCATAAAAAAATAAAGTCTTGGTCTTCAAATAGGAGTTCAGAGAATATCAAGACTTTTGCTAGCAATCATTACTAAATATTTCTACAGCAGTTAACTAGTTAAAGAGTAAAATAAAAATTATGTTATGATGGTCACCATCAACTGGCATCAAGTATACTTAAACACATCTAACCATATATTCATTGACAAAAATTCTTATTCAGTAACTGAAATATCTCATAATGGATAAAAGCCTTCAAAAAGGTCTTGTTTACATCAATGAATACACAACATCAGTATACAGTAAATAGTAACATATTTCATGGTGTCATAACAAATTTAACTGAACTGCTCCAATGCAAAGTTAATAAAAGTTTAAGCGTTAAGCAAGTTTCACTTATCATAGTTAACTAACTTCCTCATGTAATCATCATCTACTACCATTTTTGGTTTTAATTTAACATACATGTATTTATGCATTCTCCAACATTATTAAAATTTTGATTCACAAACAGCAAAATTTACAGTTAACTAATAAGTAAAACTTAAAATGCCATACTGCACAACCCAACCTGGGATCTGTGAGTGCAAGCATGGCACCAAGACATCCGGCAACTTTGCTGGCATCAAAGCCGAGTTCTTGACTACAAGTCAACACGCGCATTATGTCAAGTGGCGTGTCATGCGGCAGGACAACATTGCCAGTATATGCAAACTGCAGAACAATCTCAATGACACCAACATCGGATTCTGCTACATGCATGCGATAGAAGAAATCTTTGCCCGTAACGCTCTGTGTCTTGTCGAATGCTTCGTGCAACTTGCTACTCATCTAAATAAAATAAACAAACACATCTTGCAACATAGCTCTGGTATGGTCAAGTTTATATAACAGATCAATCATTATTTGTTTACATCTCAGTCCAGTAGTAAAAGTGCTAACTATTTCTGTTATTTGCCATCTTACAGCTATCCCTACCATCAGACACCATCTTAAACATTTCTTTACTTCTCATTCTACTAGCACACCATTTGTCTTAGACGTTATTCACAGTTTGTGTGCAATAAAATTACTTCCCATTTACTGTTTTACTATCTCTTGGTGCTAAATACTAAATCAGTGTTGTGTTGTCATTATCATAACTTACGGTTATACGAGGAACTTAAAAGAAACAACAAAATTACATTCTCTCATCCTCCCATTTACAACACTATACATGTATCATACATATTATATTTGTGAAAAAATGCAGCACAGAACATACCGCTGACAAGACAATGCTATGTGCATGGACTTCAGTGCCATCTGGTGTTGTAATAACCAAATCACAGAGAAAATTATCCAAGTGATACTTGTACAATGTGCTGAACACATCCCGCACATGTTCTCCAGAAATATCCATCTGAAACAATATAACTAGAGCTGTCACAGTTGACGTGCTAATTAACATGTTAATGCATTAATAAATTAACACGCATTAAAAAAATTAATGCACATGCATAAATTTATTTCTTTCAGTTACTAAATTCTGTGCAGCAAAAGTTTGGATATTCCATTAAACAGCGGTTACATGACAATCGAATGAAATCAAGTAACTAAACTAGTTTTCGTTTCATCACTACTGTAAATAAACAATTACTTATTTATTTCATTGCCAGGCTAATAAATTTCTAATTTTTTTTCGCCATATCATAATATTTCGTTCACACGAGAAAGCTTGCTCTGCGAGCTGGCTCTATAAAAGCGCACGACGTATGCTCGTTATGCGCTCTAAGTCTAAGAGCTGGCTCTAAGAGCGCACATCGTAGAGCCAGCTCCTTCGCATTTTTTCATGCAAATTACTTTATATTAAACGACGGACTCCTGGTGCGGACTGGGGGATGCTGAAGACTGAAATTTGCAATACTGGAATTTGCGGCACAAACGCGGTCAAAAATGCAGGGGTGGAAAATGCAAGACTGGAAAATGGAGCACTAAAAACTCAGGGCTGGAATTGAGAAATGCGGGTGGTTAATGTAGTTAACTTAAGCCATGAAGATGAAATATATGTCTAAGGCTAGGCTATACTGCATGCAAAAAGTCATGTAAAACTGTACCATTAAAAACATGCAATTTGTTGACTGCAAATTATGCCAGATATCCAGTTATGCAAATAAGTCTATCATTTTGGCAAACGTTGCATGTTGTGCACTTGCACCGGACGTTAGACAAACGTCATCAAACATTTGACGGAGAGGCAGTTCTTTTTTAGCGCTGGTAGAACTACGCATATTAAGTTATCAACCCTATCAGCACTACTCCAATTTCACTCTCATTTTATTTATATTTCATA
>Ga0209367_1005129_pt1 | contig 18150 bp, 12 predicted proteins | sample WorMetLIZISLAND2_FD_187412 | JGI IMG/M metagenome (GOLD analysis project Ga0209367, IMG submission 187412) | Marine gutless worms symbiont microbial communities from Max Planck institute for Marine Microbiology, Germany - Olavius geniculatus... ... | reverse complement strand
ATTTTGTTACGTCATTCATTATGCATCTATGCAATCTATCGCTTAATCAAACAACGTGGCCAAACGTCGGACAAAATGCTGAAAAATGCGATCGCATATGCGGAAATCTGCGCTATATATGCGAATTTTAGCATATGCGGCGTATTTTCCGCATATGCGATTTTGAAAATGCCATTATATGCGGAAAAATATGCGATTTGCACTTTTTGCCAAAATCCATTCGCATATAACCAACATCCCTAGCGCGTATGCAACTTTCGATCAGTGAATAATAACAATATTGGTCCTGTCATCCACCGTCTTACGCAGACATAGGCCTATTGTAAGATGGAAACTAACGTTACTAGTTTTACTACTGTTGCACCCTTCTGATTCGTATCGAAATCAACGAATTTTATAAGATGTCCGCTACGAAATGTGCATCTTTCACAGCCAACCAGGAAAATTTAAATGAAGATAGGGATTTGAAATGCTATTATGCGGACTTACATGTACTAATGGGCCGCAAAATGGTTCTTGCTTATCTGTCCCTCTCTTCCATAGAAGCTTTTAAATTGCATTGTTGTGAACGTTCTTCAGAGCTGAAATAACCCTGTGCCAATTCTCAATTCAAAAGTTCAAAGATCATGCTCATCGGATGTCATGCAAAACATCGCCAAACACGACTTGCATGCTGAAATAATTTTTTTTGCGAACGCACACGACGTTAGGGAATGTTAAAGTTGATTTTCAGTTAAAATTAGAGATGAGTAAGTGCAGCATGTGTGGACGGCGTACATGTATGTGCGGACGACCGCATATCGTGTCATTGTCGGGCTGCAGACTCAGGTCGGGCGGGAAGTGACAGTGGAGCAAAATGGCGGCGCCCAAGAGACGTCGACTACGTCACTGTTACGTCATTGTCTGCGTCTGCGTCATGCTGTGCCGCTTGACGTCATCATCGCCGGACGTTACGTCACGCGACCAGCGGCCAATGACGTCATCACAACAACTACAACTATTACAAGGCGTACGTGCAACTGACCAGCAGACAACAAAGACAAGGCCGCGGCTAGGTGCAACTACCTTTCCGCGATGTCGTCCGAACTCGATGCAGTCTTGTCTAACGAAATCAGCTGATTTCTTTCCCAACGCTGAAGCCACCTTCGACAAAGCAGGCATTCTGTAACTGCTTTCTTGAAGTTTAAATTTTTTATCGCAATATTTACGGACATTTTAATGTTCTCGTGCAATATGTTCTAAGACTGCCGTAGGTAGACTAAGTAAGTAAGTTATTTATATCGCGTTAATTGTAAGTGTTCTGACCGGTCAGATGAGCCTGGTACGTTTTGCTAGCTGCAGATTTTGTTGTTGCAAACTTCTGTTAGTGAATTGTTTTGTTTATTGAGCAAAATGATTGATTGTTTAATTAACTGATTGATTGAACAGCCGGCGTCAACAACCGCTCAACTCGTTAAGTTCTTCAAGGAACGTCAAAAGCAAAGATGTGGAACGGTCGTCAGACGAAGAGCAGAGTTCAGCAGACGATGAGAGCAGAGTGTTATCAACGGGGTTGTCTCGGCTCAGTTTTGACCGGCCAACTTTTCACCAGTTACAGCGCGTACATCTTCTATCAATTTTTGCTCCCATACCAGACCAGGTACTGTAGGCTATATCAGTGGTAAATATCTAATGCTTAAATATTTAGCTGATTTCTGTGTGGTTATCATCAACATCAAGCTATTTTTTCCATTGGCATCAAAATTAAACAGCCACGTGTAAATAAACTATCTCGTAAAATGGCCTACACAATACGGAAAGCATACAAGCAGATGCTAATTGATTAAAATCAAGATGGTGCGAAAACAAAACAGGACATGACCGTCAACGCTTTTTATCAGCTGTGTAGAAAATCGGCCATTATTTCGTATCTGTTTTTTACATGCAAGATAACTTTAAAAGTTGTAAACAGATTTAGTTGAAACTACTTTAGAAGGGCTGTACACGACACGTAAATGAAGTCGCTAGTTTTTGGCGGCTATCCGGATTCTTTTGTGGATTTTGAATGATGCAGGATTTTTTTGCCCTTAGGAGATACGTAAGACATAAACTGACAATCTGTCGCGTTCGCCAGGCGGCAGCACATTTTAAGGGGAGGTTTGAGATTTTTGATTGCCTGTAGTTTTATATTTTTCTATGATAACTGCGATGTAACATTACTGCAGTTGAAGTGCGGCAGTTTAACTGTTAGTTAGACCTAACGATTACATTTAAGTCGGACGTGCGTGACAGAATCGTTTGTTGCAACTTCAGATGGTGAGAAAAGCAGCGCTTCTGGTTTCTTTGTCGAGCAGACAGCTGTTGCCGCTGCCGACCGACAAACAGTTCCAGACAACGCTGAACTCGCTGAATGCAGGGAGACCTGACGACGATGATGATGATGACGGGTTCGACCTCGTGAAGAATGCTGCCCGTGCACTGCAGAATCGTGGCAGCATCAGAGCAGCCTCGTTGTCAGACTTTGAGTCTCGCAATGCCGGAAGACGCACGCAACTCTTCACGCAGCCGCTGACACGGTATGAATACTAGAGGCGCGTACAGAGCGAACGAAATGAACTACCGAACTACCAGTTCGTACTTCTTGTCAGTGCATGCAAGGCAATTGAACTGGCGTTTCAGTTTAGTTCGGTTTTGTCGTTCTGTACCCGACTTAAAAATAGACGACGCACTGCACAACCAATTGGTCGCCCTACGAAGATTTTTGTGTGTGTCTTAACTCCGGTCCAATTTTTTCGCTCTTTGTTGATCAAAGTTCACTAAATAATTTCACCCTACGCGGTAAAGAATGCAGTTCCGACTTATCTCTTTGCATTCCGGAAATAATCGCGATCAAATTCTAAAGCTGTCCGAAAGTACTGTGTCTATACGGGAAAAGACTGTTGCGTTGGTTACGTATTCACGCTTATTTATTGCCATTCTTCTAATATGCGTTTGACAACACCAGAAATTAAGAGATCCGTGGTTGGCAAAACGGCTAGAAACTGGCTACAGAAATTCACTGTTGTTTGGCAGTTTTTAAAATACGTCGTAACACAATCAGTTTCAGATGCATGGTGAAACATTTTCAGCAACTCTCGTTCTGCTAGCCTAAAACCCAGATAGCGCTCGCGGTTTGCTTACAAACTACATTGAAGGCGCTGTAGACCTATGAATTATTCACGTAGTACCGACTTTCTTAGTACTTACCGGTACTTAGTACTTACAATCAGTGACGTCTTTACTATGTACAGGATGGCGGATGAGTCCGTGCCTGTGCCATTGCGCGTGCGACGCAGTTCGTGGTATGTCAAACAGCCGCGCTATTACCGTCACAATGACGACTCGTGGACCCGGCGTAACTGGCGAGTTAACCAAATGCGAGTCTGGGGCAAGCGTCAGCATCAGCAGCAGCAGCATCGTCGTCCCACAACGGACTACAGTTGGAACTAGACTGCTTGATGATGACGATGATTTTCTCTACAACTTTGTGTCGACATTAATTTTGCGCTGTATAATTGTTTTGAATTATTAAAAAATAAACGTCTCGGTGGTAGACTTTTTGTGTCGTTTTAATTCTAGTGTAGCAGATGTTATACGCCATAGGCTCATTTCCTCGAACAAAATTAGATTCAGCGATGCACAACATTACCATCTTTTTCATTTAACTGTGCACTTCTGAATACCGATAGCACCTAACTACACTGCAGTATATACAGGCTATATTGATGTGTAGTCTACATGGCCGGAAAGGGCGACCGTTCCCCATTGAATATACACTTGAAATAACACTGTTGAGGGTAAATTGTTTCGTTTATATCGCTAACTTCTGACCCCTCTTTTGTATGAAAATGGACAAAAGCTTTTAGCTTCAGTGGGCTTCGACGCACGTTTGGTGCTGTTGGACCACGGGGCCACAGAACCCGGCCCGGTTAATGCATATGGCCTAATTGCTCATGGTCCGCGCTCGTCACAGCCCGCCCCATTGGCAAACTTGTCCTGGATCTGCCCCAACTAACATTATGAAGATGTTGTGAACTTGTTTTACTGCTTGTTGTCATGTCATAGGACACATCAGTAGCAGGTTATATATGTTCGTTGTAGAAATAGGTTTCAGGCCGTTGACATGTAAAAGATGAAGGTATAAACAAATTACAAATAAACAAATTACATCAAGATTAACAAATAAAAAGTATAAACAAATGCACACCAAATCAAAGCGAGTGGAATCTGGGCTTTCAGGCCCTATAGTTTGTATTGTAAGCATTCTTGCGGTGTGCCAAGTTTTGCTATTAAACGAATATATGATGATGATGATGATGCTATTATCAGCATGCAGAGAACGTGGCAGCAGATCAGCTGGGCGGCAGGTAGTGATTGCAATGCCGGGATTGAATTTTCAATCCCGGGATCCGGGATTGAGAAATTTGTAACTACTGTATGGTGGCTGGTGGGTGATATATTGGTAGCGGGTAGGCGGTGTCGTGGACTTTGACTGTGGACCGTCGACTCCGCTACTGCCACGCTAATCATGTCCGGTTTCCACTAGTTCGTTGCCGAACGTCCGTACCGTTGCCGGTGTCACCAATCTTCCGTTGCCATCAATGATATGCTGGCCAGCTGCAGAACAAAGGAAAAATATAACTCGATCCCCAGCTATTTCAACAGTAGCTTGGTTATGGCAGCTTTTTGCCGTTTGGGCTACGTATTTTTTACAGAACAACGGAGTTCTACAACGCTACCGTGGAACGGCAACGAAAGAACGGCATCGGAATAGTGGAAAGCAGGCATGATCAGTCGCTCGCTTGTCTTGCTAGCAGCGACACACGAGCAAGCGCTCTCAGTATAGGCAGACTGGCCTTCTTACAACGGACTCCGAAAGATTCTATTTTCCGTGCTTCAGCGACTAGTAAAAGCGGCAGTATTAAGCTGCACGTTAGGGGTCGAGCTGCACCGCCTGACATTCTTGGTACAAGTTACATGTCGGCTAATCTCTGTCAACTTTACGCCAACAGTAGCGGGAGTCACAGAGAGCCGTGAGTGACTGTGGGTCGCGTCGGGAGCGACCCCGCCCAGACAGTTTTCACTGCAGAACGTGGAAACATGTGGAGTCCAACCCACGTCCGCATAACAGGTGTATTCATCTTTATTATTATTATTGTTTTCATCGTCATTACTGTTAATTACATACAGCACAAATTCGGAATGCAGCAAACGCACTAGCCTAATTGAAGAGCTATTAGGCCCAGGCCTACACAGAGTTAAAAGTGTCGAAATAACGTGCGACCGTCTGTAGGCCAGCGTCTCAGGTGTTGACAGTAAATTATGTCTAAGAATGGTTATCATCTAGTTCATACTTGGCGCCTGATCCGCCCCCTTCCCGACTTATGCCGCGCGGACATGCGATTTCTCGAGTTTTGAAGTCCGATGATTTTTGGAACGGAAAAGTAGCACACCCGTTTGTTGTTTTTGCTCCACGAACGTTAACACAAGTTTTGTTTGTTTATGTTTTTTTTTAGTTTTCGATTTGTGGGACAGACAGAGGGACGAGCTAAACCCGAACTGTCTTAGAGAATAGGGAGTAAAACATTTCTATAAAAGATAAAATATCCGGCGCGATTCAGCGTGTAAACTGTTCGGCACATCTCGGTTTTTGTGGGGAAAATGTCGCTATTATCTACACTGTATCAGGACAATTTTATAATATATCTTACTGTCCAAAAACGACTAACGTCGACCATTTCCATTATGTTGTCCTTAATACGCTGCTGAGGTCTTGTTAGTTTTTATATGACGCTGTGCAAAACTAATGCAGTAATGCCGTGTCAACTACTCGTATCGTTGTCTGTTACAGTTTGTCGCGCAAGAAATCTGAAAATCAAGGGAAAAGCGGGTAAGAGTATATCAGCATTATTCAGGCCTATTGTTTTTTCAGTTATAACCAGAAAGTACAATCGCGTGTAAGGCTACAAATGTTATGAATATTGGGCCATTTTAGCTTCAGAAAGTTGTTTGTTTTTCTAATATAACAACAACAGTGGTACCGGTAGCATACAGTATAATGCAGTGCAGCATAATGTCCGGTACTTGATAATTTGGTTTATTGCATATGGTAGACGCGTGAACAGAACTCCAGAAGCTTTTAGGCGTGCACTTAAAATTTACAATCTCGGAAATGGCAGCTAATGCTAATCGCGTCGCGTTGTGCGGCCATCCACTGGTGGTGCAGCCAGCAGACATACCATCGCGTCAGTCGACAGCCACGCAGGGCTTAGCAAGCCAGGATGATGACTTGTATCCGTGCACAAGTGACTAACGGGCCTTGCTGTCAGTTGCAAAGAGCGACGCAGGTTACGTTGCTGATAAGTGAGAACAGTTACTCAGAGTTGCAAGCGGCCAAGTTGCGGCGCTGACACAAGATAATACACCGCGGCTACTGTGTGTAGGTCTAGGCTTAAATGTCTGTGAGTAACACTGTGAAGCGGCCTGCAGCGCGGCGACTGCGTTCGCCGTTTAGTCCGCTTGCTGTCAGTGGTGCCAAAGGACGGGTGGGACTGGGAGCTGGAGCTGTCCCTCGTGAAACTTCTTCACAGCTGTCGCTGAAACGTGTGATGACAGCAGTGCATCTAGGCGTCCGTTCTTTCAGCGGTAGCTGTGCCGAAATGTGCTCGTTGCCCAATCTTTCATCACGTGGTTGCATTTCTGCATGCTTTTGCTCTGGCTCAGCGCCATTTATGGACGCTTGACAAAAGCTAACGTAGGCTACGCCGATGGGAATGTACGACATATGCAAATCAGTGCTAAAGTAGCCACACCGTGTTATTCAAGGGCATCGCGTGCCATCGATAAAATCGTTGGTAAAGGTTTAACCGTGCAGAGTTGATTAGCACACAATACTGCAGAAGTAATTGTGCTATACTCCTGGGCTTTTTAAATCGAGACCCAAAACTCAGTTGTTGCACAAGTAGGCCTAGGTCTACTAACTCGAAGATAAAAAAACGTAGAAAATCCAAAATTGGTATAAAAGTCCCACAGGGCAGGAGTAGCCGGAGTGTCAATAATTTTGTTCAAAAGGCCAAAGGCCAGGCGACCAGTATAGGCCTATGTCGGCAGTAGGACGACGTAATTTTCCAGTTGTATTCGTATCGTACCGCGAATGTTATAACTGCGAGGCTTTATGGCGCATATTCAAGTGTGCACTGCACTACAGTGTGTCGAAGATGAATATTCTAACGTGTGAACGAACGTCTTGTCTCAATATAGCAAGCAAGCAGCTACAACAGTTCACGTAGGCCTATAGTATTCGTAGTTCGTACGACGTGATTTTGTGCTCGCCGGTCGCATGCAGTTATCTGCCTCAAGCAATTCACTGCACGTAGACCAACGCCGCGCAACGGCGCAACGTCGTATAGGGTTCAGAAATTGGGAAATGTAGGAAGTTGCAATTTTCCGCCAGACAGTGGCAAACTTTCGACGATAAAATTAGTACTAAAATATCAGTGCCGTCATTTCGAATTTTCAAGAAGAATTCTGATATTGAAGACTGCTCTCTACGCTACAGTAAAACTGACAATTCGCAGCAACTGTGAATTGATTAGTGTGCCGATCTACTAGGCAATGGCATGCACACGGAACTTTGCATACCAAGTAGGGCCTATAGAACACAACTTTGTTGCCCAATTTTCTGACATTTTTAGCTTATTTTTCGACAAAAACAACATTTTCTCTGGCGGGTTAACATTTAGCAGAGGAGCGGCTTCCCCACTCTGCCATGACGCTAATGGGGTGTTTACACGATCCAGCAAACGTCCAGCAAACTTCCAGCAAATGTACTCAACAACAACAATATTTATTTGGGAAAAAGCAACCAAGCTGCCAGAAAGGGCACAGGCCCATCAAAGCTGGCCACCCAAAAGTCAGATAATGGACATTTTTTATTAGTTTGCCCGAAAGCGATAGCTTGCGGAGCGGACTTAAGTTTTAGTCCAGATGTTTTATTTATTGCAACGCGAGATCTCCGAGATGCGTGGGCCGACCGGCGTGAAATTTTGCACGATGGTCAGTACTAGGCCCAATTTTATAATGCCGGTTCAAAATTTTTGGGGGCGCACCCCAAAAAAATTTCAGGGGCCAAAAACATGCAAAATTTGGCCCGATTTTGGACGACTTCGTAGTTCGGCGGCGAATATCTCCGAAACGGATGAATATATTCAAAATCGGATTTTTATTCCGTCTACCGCGATTTTTCCTGCGTTAGGCGAAACAAGTCCGGTGAAGTTTGGTCCAGTGACCTTGGAGATCTCGATGTTGAATCGTACCCACCCAGTGCATTTTTCGGAAGACCATATTTCGGCCCCTAGGGGGTGCTGCGCCCCCAAATTTTTACACGCGCTAGAGAATGACCAAGTCTTACTAGCGCACCCCCCCACCTGGGACGGGGGCCCCCTTACAACTTTTTTCAAAGGGGGTCAAAAATTGGCTTAAAATGGAATAAATGAGCCATTATAACTTCGGAGTTAGGGGGTGTAGCCCTACGAAACTTTGGCACTTGACGTGTCTCTAGGTGGGGGTGTTAACGCAAGTACAACTTTTGGGGACACCGCCCCCCTTAAAATTTGGGATGGTAAAAAACGTGCAAAAATCGGTGCGATTTACGACAACTTTCGAGTTTGAGCGCAAATATCTCTAAACTGGATAGAGATATCGAGAAGCGGTAAACGGCGTTATTAAATACGGTTAATTCCGCGTTGAACAAAAAAATTGTGTAAACTTCGGTCTTCTACGAACCAAGTTATAATGGCTCATATTGACCTACCCTAAGTCGAATATTTCGGAAGATTATATTTCGGCTCCTTACGGGCCCCCAAATTTTTACACGCGCTAGAAAATGACTAAGTCTTACTAGTGCACCCCCTACCGGGGACTGGGGCCCCCTTACTATTTTTTTCAAAGGGGGGTCAAAAATTGGCTTAAAATTTAATAAAGGAGCGCTTATAAGTTCGGAGTTAGGGGGCGTAGCCCGACGAAACTTTGGCACTTGACGTGTCTTTAGGTTGGGGTGTTAACGCAAGTACAACATTTGGGGGCACCGCCCCCCTTAAAATTTGGGAGGACAAAAACGTTCAAAAATCGGTGCGATTTACAACAACTTTCGAGTTTGAGCGCAAATATCTCTGGAATCGATGAAGATAGCAACAAAATCTAAACGGCGTTGACGAGAAGGATCCTTTGGGCGTTGAAAAAAGAAAATTTTGTGAAATTCCGTCTACTACGAACAAAGTTATAAGCGCTCATGTTGACCTACCCTAAGTCGACAATGCGCGTTCGGCGTATGCCAATGCATTTGAGTTCGGGGCACGTGACATTGGTGCCGAGGAAATTTTACCCTCACCCCTAATTTTCCCCCAGTCGGACTTAGGGCCCCGGGCGGACTCACGTTGGGCTTTGCCCCAAATTTCTAGTTTTATGTAATTTTTTAAAAATAATTTTTTAATATGCCCTATAGGTTTTATATTCAGTTTCATCTTCAGCCAAAATACACGTGCTAGTGCTGGACGTTTGCTGGATCGTGTAAACACCCTATAACTGCCGTTTATCATAATGGGCTATCCAGACGACATGCAAGACGTGATGTTTACGTCGCTTTGTCTTAGTGCATGAATCTTGTGCACTACCAGTAAGCGTTGTACCGTGTGGTTCGTCCCTTAAAGCTGCTGCCCAGCGGTGTCTGCGTTAAAATGTTAGAGGGAGCAGGATATACGGTAGCAATTTTTCGACAAAGCAGATATCAATGCTTGTAATTAAATTTCCATTTTGCTCCATATTTTCTCCAACATGGGAGATTTTCAGTCTCAAATGTTATATTTTCAAAAGAAAATCTTCCGACAGAATAAAATTTAGGGGTGGGGGCTGTTCTCCTGCCACGACGCCTCTGCTGCTGCTGCTGCTAAAACAATGATGATTCTGTGATTCTATGCTCTCTGAGTGACAGCAGCGCGGCTACTGCAGTAACCGACGCTTGATCCGCTGCAGTTTGTGTACAACAAGCGATAATACACGCGGCCGTCCTCCCAGCTGTAAGGACCAAGGGCTCGCCCGCTGCACTGCGTCACGTCAATCTCAATCTCTGACCATTTAAAGTGAAACCGGCACATCGGCTATTTCTGCCTTATAGATCGTTTACGACGATTTTCTAGTCAGGACAAAAACCTCGTTGTGTTATAGTCCTAGGACTGCCGCATAAAATGTTCTGTCGAATCGCTCGTACCTACTGGGCATACTAGCGTTCTCATTGAAACGTGATCAGCAGCTGATGCTTGCTGTAATCAGCGAACTCCGACCTTGTTTGTTTGGTCTGCCACGACGACACGCCACTGGACATTGGGCCTCGACTGCAGTCTGTATATGGTCTTGTACTGAGCTGCTGGTACTGCTGCTGCTGATGCTGATGATGATGATGATGTCCAGATACTGCTGACAATAGTCGTTTGTATACGAAAGAATTTATATGCGAACACTGACCGACCAATTTGAAGCATAAAAATCGGTGTTTTAAACGCCACTTTGATTTTGTCAATTATGAAACCCAAATTCCATTACGCCGACTTTCACCTTAACTGTTAACCGAAACGGTAAAGTTTCGGCAAAAGTCGCGGACGCAGACGGTGAAACGGCAATGTCACGGGAAAGTTTTGAGTTCTAAGTGTGGCCAGTGTTTATTAAAAACTACAGCTTTTGTCTCATCAGCAGAAAGTCAAACAAGACAAAAAATCGTGGTTTTCCAGCTTTTTTGTTTTCCAACCAGGAGCTCGTAAGAGAGTGGTGCAAACAGACGGACGGACGGGTAATGCTGTATTTGAAGCAACAACACGTCATGTTTATTGTGTTATTGTGTGTACAGGTAAGAACGACGCGTACGTGACAATCAAGCTGGGCAGTGAGGTCTACCAGACGTCTGTGTGTGAGCGTACAACTCAACCCGAGTGGCTGGAACAGTGCGACTTGTACGATAAAACTAATTCTATACTGCATCGTCATCGTAACCATCACGGATGGATTTAGCGAGGCCTTAATAATAAGCATTTTTCCTAGAACTACATGTGAGCTAGAGAAGTAGGTCCGGATATAAAGGACAAAAGAGGAAAGTCTTGAACCGCTGGATGAAGATCGACACATTGACGGTTGTTCCATTGGTTGGTGCCAAAGACCAGAAACACGCGTTTGCCAATTGGGGTAAGACAGAACGTCGGATACACTGACGGTTGTTGGAGACTGACATTGCAGTTAGGTAATAATCCCCACTCAGCGAGGTCGGGTTTAAAAATATAACGATACCGATGTTAATTTCTCGGTGTGAGAAGATAGGCCTATGCGTGAACCTCAGTTTTAGAATCATGGGTGTCATACTTCAGAAGTTGTTAATCGTTTCACCATCACGCTATAATACAGTGATGTTCTGAGTTATTAGTTAACATTTGTGAACGAGTCTAATGGCTATTATTTATTATTTATTCGCTTCCGTTTTGTTTGAATGTTTGTCTCTATCTGTCTTATAAGATTACTTAAGAAATGTGAGTCGAATTTCCGTAACAGTTTGAGAGAAATAGCTTAGGCCTTGGGACGAAAACCATTTGCAGCGCCTACCCGCAGATGTTTTCCTAAATATCATGGTTAAACGTAGCCACATAGCTCGTTGAAAGTCCTGCACGCATTTCTCTTATATTTTTCTTAGGGATGATGGCGGTCTTAACAGGCCACATTACGAGTCTTGCAGATGCGTCGACTCCGTCTGTCTGTCCGTCTCTCTGCCTGTATCGCACGGACTTTTAGGCCTATAACACCGAAACAAAAGGGAAAGAGTTGGTGTAAAAGTTCTTCGGGCCAGGACTGACTTGCGTGACATTATATATTACAAGTCACAAGTCAGGTTAACGTTTACGTTTAGGGTTATATTTTTCTAGTTATCTGCTATTGTTCCAGGCGAACCAATTAGCAATGCGATAGTGGGCTTAACTAGGCTATACGAAATGCTGTGCACGGTGTTGTAGTGCTGTGGGTGGCAAGAGTTCGCTGATCAAACTGAAAGTTTACCACAGAAACTTTGTCGGACGTGACGACCTTCTGGGTCAAGTCAGCATTGACGCTCAAGAGTATAAAGTTCACGACCGACCCAAGGCCAGGTAGTAATAACTTAAATACAGTAATATACAAACAGTGACTGGCGTCAAGGTCATTATTGAACATTTTTTACGCGAAGTTCGTAATATGTTGCCCGAGATCGAAGATCGAGGGCAACGTGTTACGAACTGAGGGGAAAAAATTCTTAATAATAATTGAAACGCAAATCTCTATTTGTTTTGTTATACCTCAACGCCTTTACGCAAAATGTGCGATATTTCACGCTCGCTTCGAATAAAGTAAATGTGGTTGTCTGCTGATAAAGTATGACGTACCGTTTAACCACAATACGTGAATTCGGCGTCAGCATGGTCATAGACGTCTCGAATGTTAATAAGGCGTAACCGGCGTCGGCGTCATGACGACGCCAATCGAATAGTGCTCTTTGGGAGAGCACTATTGTCAATAGTGCCTCCATGGTGGGCACTATGTCACTGCATTGTTGCTGGCGCGTTCACTATGGCGTATTTGTGAACGTCACGTGACGTGATTAAGACCAATCGCGTGGTGGTATTTTGCGTTGAGGTATAACAATAAATAGTAATAAACTCCTAATAAATACATAGCCTATAGGTAATCGAATGTGTAGTCGTCTGGGTATGATAAGCTATAACAGTACCATGGTGTCAAATTTTTTTATGTTGTGCGTGGATAACTTGTAAGATACAGGGGACAGATTTCATTCAGTTTAAGCGCGTATTAGCTACGGTAATTCTGCTTTGGTGTTCGTCCGTCTATCCGTCTCTCTTGGTGTTCGTCACGACCATGTACCGATTTAAGCCCAGGTAAGATAGAAAGGGGTTTCACCATATGATAGCTTAGGGTTCCTAGTATTTCGTGACAAAATTTTGTGGTACTGTGTGAGGGGGTCCTCACAAACGAGAAGGCGAAAGAGGGACACTTTCCCAAAAAGACGTTATTTTACCGCTGTTGGCTCGTCTCTCGTCAAAATAGTTGCCGAGAGGCACAGATATGCAATCTATCATACTAAGCACTGACGACGCGCTTTTTAGGAGTGTCAACATCGACGACCTTGAATGACCTTTAGCCACCAAAATAGGAGGTTTTAGTGAAATTGTCGCGATATCGGGCTGCAACACGCATTTCAAGAGTGATTTGCGCCGAAATGGCCGGAGAGAGACCAAGACAACTTGCATATGAAATTTTTGCCATTTCGCCATTACATATAGATTTCAGCAGTCTAAGTTTCAACCCTCTACGTTTACAGAGGCCTGCGCACGCGAGTGTTGAAGAAGGGCACTTTTTCTAAACAATGGCTATTTTCCGCTATTGGCATTTCTAGCGTGAAAACGATTGCAGATGGGCACAGGCATGCTGCTTATCATAACAAGCACTGGTGACAGGCTTCTAGTGGTATCAACATCGATGACAATGAATGACCTTAAACTTTAAAAATGTATTTTTAGTGATTTTTGCGATTTTCGGTTGCAGAAGAGAGAATTGTGACGAAATGGGTGGAGATAGACCGAGATTACCTGCGAAGAAGAACTGCTTTAGACTCTCGCGCGTTTCGTGAGCATTAGCTCAGTTTTTTGTATAGACGTTGATATGACACTGCACAGATGGTACGCGCTGCTGAGTAAACCCGGGTCGTCCAAAGCAGCGGAGAAATATCGCGGCGAGTTGGAGCTTCTTGTATCATTCCACGTGCACAGTAACATGTCTGCCGGCGACCTGACGCTATCACGGTCCACTGGACTCAAAGGTCTCGCCCAACACGTCGGTGCGTTATCAATCAATCAGTCGGCGAATTTTTCACGTGCTTAAGAGACACAAACTACAGTCTAGCTTTATTCACTACTGTATCATAGCATGATTCATATATCACAAAAAAAACTTGCTATGATACCCCTTAACCGCAGCACACGAGCATTATAGGCCTTAAGGAGGTGTCACACCGGCAGTCCGTTTGGACGGCCATCCGGACCGCCAGTGTGACCCCTCCTTTAAGTTAATCTAAAGAGTGGCGCATAAAAAGTGAGACGTGTCTTTTTTGTAGATCGAGCAATCGGACATTTCGGAAACGATCAGTCTCGATCAGTGATGAGCGGTAATGTGTTTAATTGGGTGTTTACGCGATCCGGCAAACTTCCAGCAAACGTCCAGCATTAGCACGACGTGTATTTCGAATACATTTGCTGGAAGTTTGCTGGACGTTTGCTGGATCGTGTGAACACACCGCATAAGCGTTCCAAACTGATCGCTCTTCGTCGCAGGCTAATCGTGTCGAAACATTCGATGACGATTGCTGCTCCATTTGCGAAAGAAACGCGCATGTTGCACTTGTCATGCACCGCTCGGTGCAATATACATTGTTCAATAAACGATGCTATGCGTCTATAATAGCACAAAATCATTACTTTACACTTGACGTTTAGTACAATTTTACGAAGTATAGATGACATTCGCCAAAAAATTGTGGTAAAATGCGTAAATTGTAATAATTCCTTTTTTGTCTGCACCTTCGCACCGAGTAGCTTCTCTGACAACTCGTCGATGTATTATGATGCTGCGATTGGTTGCGTTTATTTCAAAAAATGAATATAGTAATGTTAAATCGTTAACACGGTGGCATATCGCGACAGGCTATAGCATGACGTTTGAACAGTTACAGACGTGGTGTGATGAATAGATAAAATGGCGTCGCAGTTGAGCGGTAGTACGCGCCGTCAGTTCTCTGGACTGAGTCTCAGGTCGAGCAGCAAACTCGACTTGTCTTCTAGCAGCGATGCCGCAACCAGATCCTCGCGTGTCGTGAGTTTATTTATTTTACCATACGAACTACTTATCAGGTCTTTTTCAAACTTTCTGCTGCAGCGGAATCGTACACAAGTGACAGGATTGCTCACGGTATCCCATGCAACAGTCTCTAAATCAGTTTATTCTAGTAGGAGTTGTAAAAAAACGCGCACTTGAATCTCTTCGAAATACTTGTTTTTCTTTCATAGTTTTCACGCAGTATGCAGTATTGGAGAAATATTTGAATTCCCGGAATTTCCATAAAATTGGCACTTTAAAAAAATTAGTATCTGTGAAAAAAACGTTTATTTGTCACTTGATTACACCATGTTTCCGTTTCTTACTTGCATGTTAGTATTCAGAATGTTCAACTTCTTAAACGTAAGACAGCTAGAAGAAACGCTAATTTCGAACAAAGAATTCGGTGCTCAGTATCTGGTGTGACGTGCTTTACGCTGTATTGTTTTGTACACTGCTTGCTAGGCCGTATGCAGGGGCCGTGCACGCCTGCGTCTGTGAAAGTCAAAAACAACGATATAAATTAAAAGAGAACAAGTAGTTTGAGCAGAGCTCACTTGACGCGCGATAGTTTCGATCCTACTCCCTCGGTAATTAGTATACAGCAATAAGATATTAATGCGTCTTGAAAGAGTACTCGAATTTGAGGCCTCCGTCTGGAAGACTTCTTGAATTTAAGAGATCGAAACCCAGATTCTTAAAAATGTACGTTCTATGCTAAAAATGTCATACGCAGGTTGTACAGGTTCATCTAGGGCCACTTCGGTGCAATTCACTCTCAAAATGTGTGACGCAGCTGGAAATCGCCAAAAAAATTCATTAAACCCCCTATTTTGGAAATTCAAAGTCATTCAAGGTCATTGACGTTGGCACCAATAAAAAGCTTGTCACTATTGCTTGTTATAGTAAGCAGTGCATGTCTGTGCCTATCTGCAACCGTTTTCACGCTACACGAGATAATTGCGGTAAAATAACCACTTTTTAGGCGGGTAGCTGTTTTTGACGCCCGCCTGCGTCGGCCTCCTTGAACTTAGAAGGTCGCTACTTGAACTGCTAAAATCTAGGTTTAATGCTGAAAATTTCACACGCAGGTTGTCTTGGTCTGTCTCCAGCCATTTCGTCGCAGTTCAGCGTTGAAATGTGCACTGCATCCAAAAATTGCGAAAAATTCACTAAAAACTTTTTTTTGGGGTTCAAGGTCGTTCGAAGTCATCGATGTTGATAAATCTGAAAAGCCTGTCACCAGTGCTGGTTATGATAGGCATCATGTCTGTACCTATCTGCAACCTTTTTCACACTAAACGAGCCAATAACGGCAAAATAACGTCTTTTAGGGAGTGGGGTGTACCCCTATTTGACGCCCTTGTTTGAATGGAACCCCTCACCCAGGAACATAAAATTTTGTCACGAAAAACTAAAAGATCTCGAGGCAGCATATGGTGAAGATTTCGTGATCCTAGCTTGCACCGTTTTGACACAATGCAGCAATGTGATGGACGGACAGACAGATGGACAGACGCCCAGGCCATGGCTAAGACGCGCGAAGCATTCTGCTGTCGCGCGTAAAAATCAGCCATGAGAAAAAGGGCGTTTGCCAGACCTAACGTAAATCGGTTCAGGCGCTTGTCTAAGTTGTCGGACTTTTTATTGTTGTTCCTGTTTATGTTTATTTGTTTTTATTATTTATGTGCCATACTATATCATTTTGTTGAATAAAGTTTAATATAATTATACAATTCTATTTTTTCTGCTGTAGGTACATCTGGGCCCTCTTTACACATTGCCGAATACGCCACTATGTTAGTGCATTGTTAGTGCTAGTGCATTGTTTCAAGCGAATAAATCAATAAATGAATCACTGTATCAATGAACGAATGAATGCTGTTGATAATGACGATGATATGACACGTGCGTTGTATCATATAGTCAAGTGGCATTCTGTCGATGTCGTTCAACAAGTCAAAGTCACGACCGCAGCCTGCTACGGCCAATGACAATGGCAGTGATAAGGACAATGATAATGACGATGACAGTCTGAGAGAAGAAACGTCAGAGAGTCACAACTCGGACGAGTCCAATGATGTTGACGACGATGACGTCACCGACAGAAAGGTAGGCTAACACGTGACAACGATGACGTCACATTCAGGCACGTAGCTCGGTATCCAAAAGTGGGGGCTCTGAGAGCGAGTTTGAAGCTGGAAACCCCTTATTGCGGTACAGGGGTGTAGTGCCGGTAGAATGTCAGCCGTGTTGATGATGAAGTCCCTCTGAACTTAGCCGAAAGACTGCAGCTGAATATTGGCAGAAATTTGGCTTTTGATTTAACCCAGAGGCAACTATTCTACTGTTTACCATTTTGTACTGTAAGCACTAATACGCCTAAACAATAGCGAAATACGCCTTTAAAAGTTGGCATCAGTGACGTCACCGCTCAGTATTCAAGCATAGACAGATAACTGCACCGTCTATAGCACTGTTGCATGTTTGATTTTCACAGCGTATTTATTCATCACAGTGCTTAAGTGATGCACGTGATAAATTGGCGAAACGACAGAGTTAGTTATCACGTTTTGCTGAAGAAAGTTCTGTCTGTAATTTGGTAGTTGTAACTATTGCAAGTGTACTCGTAATAAATTCATCTAATACGTTCATACCAATGCTGTCAGATTTATTTAATTTCTTCAGATTTTTGGGGATAGAATGCATTAGCAAACCCACGTCATATAATGAAACTAGAAATTTGGGGCAAAGCCCAACGTGAGTCCGTCCGGCGCCCTAAGTCCGACTGGGGGAAATTAGGGGAAGGGGGTAAAATTTCCCGGCATCAAAGTCACGTGGCCCGAACTCAAATGCATTGGTATACGCCGAACGCGCATTGTCGACTTAGGGTAGGTCAACATGAGCGCTTATAACTTTGTTCATAGTGGACCGAATTTCATCAAATTTCTTTTGTTCAACGCCCAGAAGATCGTTCTCGTCAACACCGTTTACATATTGTCGCTATCTTCATCGGTTTCAGAGATATTTGCGCTCAAACTCGAAAGTTGTCGTAAATCGCGCCAATTTTTGCACGTTTTTTGCCCTCCCAAATTTTAAGGGGAGCGGTGCCCCCAAAAGTTGTACTTGCGTTAACACCCCCACTTAGAGCCGCGTCGAGTTCCAAAGTTTCGTCGGGCT
>Ga0209367_1005128_pt1 | contig 18151 bp, 9 predicted proteins | sample WorMetLIZISLAND2_FD_187412 | JGI IMG/M metagenome (GOLD analysis project Ga0209367, IMG submission 187412) | Marine gutless worms symbiont microbial communities from Max Planck institute for Marine Microbiology, Germany - Olavius geniculatus... ... | reverse complement strand
GGGGGTCGGGACTTAGACAGCTAAAATCCACGTTGAATGCTGAAAATTTCATACGCAGGTTGTCCTGGTCTATCTCCAGCCATTTCGTCGCAATTCAGTGTTGAAATGTGCGCTGCATCCAAAAATTTCAAAAAATTCACTAAAAACCCCTTTTTGAGGGGTTCAAGGTCGTTCAAGGTCATCGATGTTGATAAACCCAAAAAGCCTGTCACCAGTGCTTGTTATGATAAGCAGCATGTATGTACCTATCTGCAACCGTTTTCACATTATTCGAGCCAATAACGGCAAAATGACGTCTTTTCAAGGGGGTACCCCTCTTTGACGCCCTCGTTCGAAGGAAACCCCTGCATCCAGTGGCACGAAATTTTGTCACGATAAACTAGAGACCTTGGGGCAGCTTACAGTGAAGATTTCGTGATCCTAGCTTGCACCGTTTTGATACAGATCACGAGTGTGACAGACAGACAGACAGACGGACAGTCAGACGCCCAGACGTTGGCAAACACGCGCGAAGCATTCTGCTGTCGCACGTAAAAACTAACAAAGAATATTTAACTAACAGCCATAATTTGTTGAAATTTTTTGAATTAGTATCTCTTCAGCTACAGCTGGGAAAAATTTCATGTAAACTGATTACCATTCGACTGAGTTATACAAGAAAGAAAAAGGGTGCCTTTTTAATGAAACACCGTGTATACAGAATACAGTACAATGAGAATAACAAACAGTTAAAATCATAACACACGTAATATGCATGCGATAATTACACTGTATGCATACGATTATGCAAAAATACCAAATATTTCATAAAAGGAAGCAATACTCAACAAAACAAAACCTTCTAAATCAAAACATACAATGCGCCCGTATGCAAATCACACCAGGGAATCTGGAGACATACAGATTACAGCATATGTAATGTATCTAACCGGCTGCAGTTAGCAACGAAGACAAGTTAGTATTGAACACAATACACCGAAAGCAAGCAGTCACAATAAGTAGGCCTATGCTAAATAAATAACAATATCTCAGCAACTGGAAACTTTAACGCGCATGGATCACTCCGACTTGGTTCTCAGCTCCATTCTGGACACGGTTTCTGTCATTGTGTCTCGAGCTAAGCCTTCCACTACAGCAGTCAACACACAGAAAGGTGATATTATTCAGCAGCACATTGACACACAGTCAGTGTGATGCGGCAATATCACCTTTTGTAATTTTGGCTGTTTTCAATGTGCAAGTCCTTAAATGTTGCCGTTAGCAAGTGTATAAACTGATGTTTTGTACATTTATTTTAGTTATAATAGCACTTAACATGAATAACGGGCGCACGTTACTACCGACCTTCCTTCAGCGCTGAGCGAGTTGCGTCCATCGCCTTGTCGATGGCCGAGTCAACTTGTTTCTCGTGTCGGAGAAAGAATGGACGAATGACGCGAGAGTAGATAGTGATGGAACCATTCCAAGAGACCGGCAGCATGCAGTATACCAGAAACACGCACTACAAGAACACGCACTTTACGAATACACGGCACACTGTAACTAACAAGTTGCAACATAGGCCTACGCAACTGTCGTGGTAATTTCGTGCACGAAATTTGAACCGTCCATTGGACTATTAGGCTATGTTATTTCACGTTACAAAATATAGAACTAAACAAATAAACAGAGAGACTGACGAACGCTAAGCTCTTAATACGACGGCTCACGGAAGATGGCACAGATACATAAACGAACCAGAAGACCACTCAGAGAGTGCAAACCTCCGCCAGCACTATGTCATTTTTCCCGTTCTATTCGCGGAATGGCAGCACCAAAATTTAATCACCTTTAAATTAAACCAAAGCTAAATTTCTCTAAAAAAAATTTCAGCTAAACCCGCCTGTAACTTTCTGAGTAGGCCTAATCTTGCTAACAAACAAACAAACAAACAATGAGACAAATAAACGCCGGGTATTAGGCCCTACATAACATAATTGGTTGAGGTTATTAATGCGCAGAAAACAACGCTCGGTGCCTTACTAGCTTAGAGAGCAAGTGGATAGTCTATAAGGGATGACGGTGCAATGAGTTCACCTTCAGAAACCAGTAGAGAGGAATCCATGACAGCAGAATGTCAGCGAAGAATTCGACCAGTGCGAAGACGCTATAAACGACCCAATACGTCAGCCACTGCGTGTCGTCGTCTTTGTTTACCGACTCTATTGCCTTCACGCTACACACACACACAAAGCCGCCGATATAGAAATATATATACGATAGTTAGGCCTACATGGGTATATGAAGTGCTACTTTTATTTTTTATGAGAAATTTAGCATAAAAAAAAATTGTCGATCACTATTACATTCAAAGATGAGCTGCGAAAAATGCAGACTTATACAACCACGTCATATCTTAAATCTAGGCCCTACACTGTGTCCCAAAAAAACATCCCCGACATTTTCATTTGTAACTTGAAAACCAATTATCAGATTTTAATAATTTTTGGTACAAATATGCTTGACACAACTTGACATCAAATGACCGTTCAGTTTCCCATTTCACCCAATGTATGCTTCTGCGCTACCTAGGGATAGCAGATCAAGCAAAATATACGTTAAAAACAGAAAACCTGAAAAAAACATCCTCAACATTATCGATCGTACCTTGACGAAGATTAGCAGATTTTAATAATATTTGGCAAAAATATTTGTGACACAACTGGCTATTAAATAAGTGTTTTAGTTTTACCTCACCCAATGTCTGCTTCTGCACTACCTGGGGAAAGCAGACCAGACGTAATACGTGTTAAAATGACTGGAAAAACGTCAATAAATTCCATTTGTCCTAATTTGTGGGCCCCAACAGCAGGTCTATTACAAGGTTTGACTGTCTTACAGCAGTGTGTCTACCAGATGAAGTTTAGAAATGTTTGTAAAGTTAGAAGTGACTGGTAGAGCCTGTATTGGTCTGGAGCAGAACATTATCGATACTGCTGTCAAGTGAATAGAGAAAGCGTTGTGCTTTCCCCAAGTAGTGCAAAAACAAACGTTGGGTGAGGTGGAAAACTGAATGGTCATTTGATGGCAAGTTGTGTCAGAAATATTCGTACCACAAATTATCAAAATCTGATAATTGGTTTTCAAGTTACAGTCAAAAATGTCAGGGATGTTTTTTTGGGACACAGTGTACTGCAAAAATAAGTGTCAAACTGTACATCTTTGCAGCAACTGTTTTATAAAAAAAATGTTGGGAAATCTCCCACGGATGTTGATTCATCATTCGCGTGTGGTTTCGCACGCAGCATGACAAGTAATATGAGAAAAGCTCACGTGACGCGTGACAGCAGCGGTCCTGCCACCTGGGCAATCAGTGTAGGCCCCTACAGCGTGCAATAAAATAACATTTTGAATAACATCTTGAATGAGTACCCAAACCTGTGGAATCCCTACAGAACAGTCCTTGAATTGAGGAGGTCGAAATTTAGACGGCTATAAATGTGCGTTCTGTGCTAAACAAAACTCATACGCAGGTTGTCCAGATCTATCTCCAGCCATTTTGGCGCAATTCACTCTCGAAATGTGCGGCGCAACCAAAGATTGCAAAAACAACACTAACACCCTTATTTTTGGGATTCGGGGTCAAAAGCTCGTCACTACACTGTGAGTCTGTGAGGCATAAAAACATCAAAATTTATCGATTATCACTTGAACATAAATTATCACATTTAAGTAATTTTTGGTACGAGTATTCCAGACACAACTGGCCATCAAATAACCATTTATGTTCTCACCTCACCAAACGTCTGTTTCTGCACTACCTGGGGTAAACAGAACAAACAAAATATTACAATTTTGTTTAATGCAGTATGATTTTTTGTTTGAAATAACACACACTTAGCATTTTTTTGTCCAAATTACTAGAATTTTAGCTAACAGTTTATCCAATTGCTGCCAGTAAATATTTGAAATATCGGCCATCTGTGTAAACAGAGGAATGCATATGCATTCTCTATCCATTGAGCTCAGTGTCGACAATGTTTTGCTTCAACTTCAACCAGTCAATTCTTGAGTTCATTGACATTCCTAAACAGCGTCTGATAGACTCACTGCCGCACGATACTCCAAACATTGTCCAACGGACTGAGGTAAAGGCTGTTTGGGGGCACATATCTCGAAAGATGAAGTTTATTGATGTTATTGTTCATTTCAACGCATATTTGGCTTGTTTCCATTTCCCCAGGTAGTGCAAAAATAGACGTCCAGTAAAGTGAGAACTTGATAAGCCATTTGATGCCAAGTTGTGTTAGGAATATACGTACCATAAATTATTAATAACTCATTATTCATCTCCAACTTACAGTCGATAATGTCACGGATGTTATTTAGCTTTGGCATTTTTGGTGCATTTTAATGCCTATATCATGTGTTCTGATTTCACATGGTAGTGCAAAAGCACATGTTTGGTGGAGTGGAAACTTGAATGGTCTTGTGATGGCCAGTTGTATCAGAAATGCTCGTACCAAAAATTATTTAAAATCTGTTGATCCATTTTCAAGTTACGATCGATAAATTTTGGTGTGTTTTTTGCTTCACAGTGTAGTGCTTGATATTATGATGAGCAGCATGTATGTGCCTATCTGCAACTGTTTTCGCGCTAGAAGAGCCAGTAGCAGTAAAATAACAACTTTTAGGGGGAGGGGGTATCCTGCTTTGACGCCCGCCTGCGCAGGCCTCTTTGAACCTAGAAGGTCTTGCGTTTAACGCTGCAAATTTAATTTTGTATGTTGTCTTGGTCTATCTTTAGCCACTTCGTCGCAATTCACTCTTGAAATGTGTGTTGCGGCCAAAAATTGCGAAACATTCACTAAAGATCCTTATGTTGGAAGGTCGTTCAAGGTCATCGATGTTGATAAAACTAAAAAGCTCACAATGAGTGCTTGTTATGATAAGCAGCATGTTTGTGCCTATCTGTAACCGTTTTCACACTATCCGAGCTAATAGCGGTAAACAAAGGCTTTTTAAGAGGATACCCTATTTCACGCCCTTGTTCGAAGAATCGAGGGGCGGAGAATAGAGTGCGGGGACGGGGTGTCCCCCTCCCTATTGGAATAGAAAAATAGAAAATAAATGCCCCAGAAATTATTTTTTTCATCTCGAAATGGTGTGCCTTGCTGTATTCTGCGTGTGGCGTTAAATTTAATGTTTTAGTTAAAACAAAAGCTGTAATGTAAAAACACGTAATAAATGCACAGGGAACCAAAGCGGATGAGACGGAAAGTAACAAATATTTGTTGTGATTTTTTTAACTTGAAAAATAACCATTTGAAACACAGTTGGTCCATTAGTAATAAGTTTAAGGGACCGGTACTAAGAACACCCACGGGTAAACCGTGGGGACCAAAACAGATATTTTGGAAACTGGGGACATGACTCAATGAGCCCCCGATTCCGCCGCCACTAAACTGCGGGGTGTAGATACCTAAAACGGCGCCGTCTATTTTATTTTATATTTAAAACAAGAAGTTCAGCTGCCACTAAGATAGCCGAATGTACTGGTTGTCAGTGACCTTCAAGGTCATCCAAGGTCGATTTCATCGAAGAGGACGTATGCCACTTTCTATTAGTGATTAATAGTAACCTTGGCGGTATATGGCTCGTATCTCTCACCTTTTCCTAGATGTGGCCACCAGTTTTCCACTGAATTTCCTACCCCCGTCCATTCAGCCTAGCTCAATTTGAAAATGTTCCCCTTGCACTAGATCGATGAAATTTTGCATGCCCGCGTTTAAGGCACATGTCGAATTATTCGTGTAAAAAATTTCCCCTACGACCTAACACCTAGTCACAATACATCCGTTACGGAAGGATGGACAAACGGACAGACAGACGACAAACGGACCATGCCAATAGCTCGACCGTTACTCAAGTACGGTCGGCTAAAAAACTCACGATGCGTATGCTGGATATGCAAATCCAATCAAATTGCAAAGAAAATCAGCTCCATAACCAATCATCAAATACAGACTGACGAATGCTATTAAACCTGCATCATGCACAACACCAGCAACAAGTGAATGTAAGTGATTCAAACTCATGATAAACTCAGTAGACTGTAACATATGTAACCACCCGCTGTTTTCGCTTCGTCTTTCGTACTGGGTGACTGCAAGATCTCAGCTTCATGAGTACCTTCGGCCCCGAAAGATAGGCGGTTACCCATGCTGGTAATGAGTTCGTGTTAAACGAAGGGTTGCCGACGAAAGGGTCTTTGTGAAATGACCGTGAATGGACAGAGATAGTTATTATTGAACAGTGGATTTCGTTTGGACGAAGGGTGCTTCGTTGGTTTTTGTTGCTTGTTTTGGGAAGGCGAAGGCTCAGTCGACGTCCTCTATCCGAGCGCGAGATCAAACTGATCAGTTGTCATCATTGCGCTTCGCCTTTTATACTGCCGGAGCCGGCCAAAAAGACCTAGGCTGCCTATCACGTGACTGCCACGGGCCAGTACGGGGTTTCACCACTGTCCGGGGGGACTATAGCAGGCATCACGTAACGTATTCTCGGGAAGCTCCGACAGCAGCCTATATGTGGCTTTATACCACACTAAAAGGCGACGTTTGATGACCTTTTTGACGAAAGATATTAATTTAAAATATTTATTATTTATGTCCGAAAGATAAATAATTTTAGGAAAATGAACTTAAAATATTTTAGTAAGAAAAATAAGCCCAATTTTAATTTTATTTTACCGAAAATACGAAAGTACATTACGACACAAAATACACTACACATAGGTTAGGCCTAATAGCAGACATTAGTACAGATAAAATGTGACATTTGTGCATCTTGACGTTATAACTGAATTTTCATGTCCGTCATTTTCAGCTTCCTTCCCCCGTATAAACTGCATTCTGTAAATACTGACGGACATGAAAATGTAGCAATGTTTCCTGGAAGGTAACTATTAACCACAATAGCTATTGGGCGCCTTAATATGACTCGATTCGGCCACGTTTTAAAATACGCCCGACGCCTATAATCATTAATCACGAACTATAAGATTCGCTACGCAGTTCCTTGGTTAAAATGTCGTCTTACAACCGAGCGATCGACCTACATCTGTTAGGCTGAGATATAGGCCTATATACGCACCAACTTACCGAGAGCAAGGTGAACTCGCTTCAGTCCGGTCTTCCGTTCGAGCTGGTCCATCTGCGCCGCCAGCCAGAAGTCCTTGTCGTGAAGCAGCTCGTCCAGTCGCTGAATCCAGCCATCAACGCTCTTCTTTACCGCATCACCCATCCCTGCTGTTGTGTGCGGCGCAATTTATAGGATGAATGGAAGAACGAACGCCGCTGTCCAGGTTGCTATACGTACACCACCATTTATTCCAACCTGACACCTGACGCCGTCTCGCTAGCTTGGCTTGCTCGCAAAAGACCGCCTCACAAAACAATAAATACTGAGCTATATACTCACCTTTGCGCCGCCGTAGGCCCGCCATCCGCGACGGGCCCGCGGGCGCCAGCTTTCGCCTCCCTGGGTCTGGGGGCTGTATGGGATCTCCTCTCGGCGCCCCCGGGTAGCGCTATGACGCTGGTGTACTAGGCTGCTGCATCATAAACAGGCAGGCATATAGGCCTAATCTGTAGCCTATTGGCCGCCAAGCTAATAAGTAGGTGCATTATTTCCAGATGGTTTGCGTCCTTGCTGCGTGTTTGACCGCATTCGTAAGCCGTAATGTGGCGCTAGATGTTGATTGCGGTCCACATACACTGGCGCCGACCAGGAAATCTGCGCGCCGAGAGCATAATATAGTTGCCACCCGATAGCCTACCTACAGCAAGATACGGTATCTGAGAGATGTCAGGTAGCAAGGCGTATTTTCATAGTCGGACTTTTTCCGGAGTTTTTCCTAAGTTCGATTTACCGTGCGTTTGTAACAGCAGTCTGCAGGCCCTGGCCAACATTATTATGCGTCTAAAGTCAGTGTTTACTTCCAAAAAACAATATTAGGCCACATCTACTGATCGAAAATGTTTTCTTATACAGTGTCTCAAAAAACATCCCATACATTTTCCATAACATTTTCGATTGTAACTTGAAGAAGGATTATATAAGATTCTAATAGGGGCTTAATTTTTCGTACGTGCATTGTTGAGACAACTGGCCATCAATTTAAATGACCATTCAATTTCCCACCTCACCCAAAGTCTGTTTCTGCGCTATTTAGGGAAAACAGAACCTGCGAAATGATACATTTTACCCATTGCGGTATTATCACTTGATCAAAATTCAAAATAATGCACAAAAACATATTTTGATAACATTTTGACACTCTGCCTGACATTTCATTTAATTAGGCTATTTTGTTTTTTCAACTGCCTGCAGTAAAATTGCTCGAAATGTCGGTCCACTGTGCGAACTGGCAAAGAAAGAAACGATTGCTCCATTCATTGACAGCAATGTCGATAATGTTCTAAGTTCAACAGTTAATAAACATTTCTGAACGCCATCTGGTAGACACGCTGATGCAATACAGTCAAACCTTGTAATTGACTGGCTGTTGGGGACCACAGATCTAAACAGATAAAATTTATTGACGTTTTTTCATTCATTTTAACAAGCATTTTGCTTGCTCTATTTTCCCAGGTAGTGCAAAAGTAAACGCTGGATGAGGTGAGAACTTAAACAGTCATTAAATAGCGCAGTTGTGTCAAATATATTTTTGCCAAAAATCATTAAAATCTGATAATCTTTTTTCAAGTTACGACCGATGATGTCGCGGATTTGTTTGCGTATTTTGTGTATTTAAACGCTTTCCATAGGTAGTGCAGATGCAGACTATTGGTGAGATGGAAAACTAAAGCGTCATTAGATGGCAAGTTGTGTTAAAAACATTCTCACCAAAAATTATTAATAGGCCTATCTGATAATTTTCGTTCAAGTTACAATCGACAATGCCGGGGATGTTTTTTTGAAACACGGTGTATTATTATGTCACACGCTAGGTCCCTTATGCAACCCTAAATCATGTAGTGATGTACTAATTTTAAACAAAACTTGTTTTAAGCGTAATTAGGCCTAAGCCCGTCCAAGACTTCTCATGACGGATAGGCTTACGACCGGTCGCATTGCGGTAGTCTTAGTTCGATGCAATAGTGTTCAGAATTCGACTAATATGTAGTTTTCCGTTTGTGTGTGTATACGTTCTCAAAAATATATTTGTTTTTGTACGATCGAACAAAAGTCGCCAAGTTCGTAAAGTTGTGCAACGAGCAAACTACTGCGCTGCTAGACTGTGTACATGTAGGTAAGACAGTGCCGCCATCTGGCGAACGTACAAGAAGAGCTTTGAAATCACTTAGCTTGTTCCAATTCCGAAGTTAAATTGTATCTATTTAGGTCTGGACGGCTATTATTTTAACCACTGGCGATGGAAATTAAAACCGAAAATACTTTTTTACCAAAGCAGCAAAGAGTTCAGCAATATTAGTCGTACACGGCATTAAAAGAAGTCCGTGAATATGCCTGTCTTAGGCTACTGTTATCGAGAATTTTGTCACTTACAAGCTGTCTGTAACTGTAGTTAACTCCGAAACTCACGTTTAGGCCTAGTCATTATTTGAGTAATTAGCCTTTTAAAGTTCAAAGCATTGTTCTGAACCGATAACACAAAATAACTGAAAAATTAACCACAAATACTATACAGTTTTCAGAAAGCGGTTGAAAAAAAAACAGTTACACTAATCGGTAGTGAATTTAAACTAGCCTACATGACGTCACTGGAATTACTTAATTTCTGTCTCCGCTCAGAAAGTATTTTTTGTATTGGTTACAAGTCTGTCCGTCTGTCTGTTGGGTTAATAAACCTGTTTAAGAAAAAATTTTTCATCAAATTTATAGGCCTAAGCACAGTAAAGCTTGGAGAAGAAACATTTTAATATGGGCTAACATTATGGAATAACGCGTTTTCAAATAAGGTCTTTTTAATTTCACGTAATTCAACCGGCCTGTAGGTTACTAATGCCAGTTACATCCACGACAAAACTTCTTCGACAACTGTTTCTCATTCACAGCGACGTCGATGTACAACATGCGTGTCATACATTGCGAAACCACGGTGCACGTGCCTATCGCTTTTTTCTCGGGAAGCACTTTTTCACGCGTAGACCTAAAGGCGCGTACAGAGCGACGTAACTGAACTGAACTAAACTAAACTGCATAAACTGAACAGGTACGATTTAATTTTTGATCAACTGACTAATGGGCACGAAGGGCGAGCCCATTGGTCATTGGTTGACGCGTACGTGAGCGTAGTCACATAAACCACCAAAGCCGTGAAACGGTGAAACTGTAATGCATTGCTGCTTGCCTATTGGTCAGTTCGTCAAGTACTAAACCATGTCAGTTCAGTTCAGTTCATTCACGTTGCTCTGTACGCGCCTTAGAATAGATTTTTCTGTCGATTTATTTGGCTTTTCTGAATTGAGCAGTATGCGAATAATTAAGGGCCAAAATAGTTGAATCTTTACTTTAGGGAGTTCGGCACTAACCCCCCACGATGGGCTCTGTTCCTGGACTTTGCTCTCAAACACCGTTCGCAGTAAAAGTAGTCTCGTAGGCCTACATATAAAAAGTGTAGGCCTATATACGAGCGGCGCAGCTGCAATTATGCAGCATACATTATTTAAAGCGTGGGATTTGAGGTGAAGGAACCGTGAAACCCACTATAACTTATACTGGTAACATGAATCTCTGTATGGTGGATCTCATACCAGTCATCTGAGCAGTGACGTCAGAGGGACAACTTTGTCTTACATGTTGGACAGTTTTCTTTCAACAGTACAAAATTTGGAACCAAAAATCACTCACTCTAGGAGGATTTAGAAAAAAAACAACCATGCTGTATGCTGTATATGCTGTCAATAGGTATAAATCTACACAACTGAATAACCAGATTCGTGCGGCGCGATATAGTTTCACGCATCACAGGTACACGTGTATAAATGAGACGTTTCATCTGATAGCGAGTGGAAAGTTGACGTGCGGTAGTTTGCTCGAGTCGCAGCGGTTGGAATGTTTTGTACTGCTGTCGATGCGCGCTGGTCGTCTGTCGCTGGCAAAGTTGTGCTTGCCATGTCGGACGTAGTCTGCTGGACGAGCGTTGCATACCATGCATGTGTACGACGAGTCCTTGCTATGTGTACAAAACCATACACACACGTATCAGACATCGATAACTCAATCAGACAAAATCAAGAAAAACTACATATACATATTCCAACGACAGCTTAATTTTGGAAACTGAAAAAGTAGCAAAAAACACCCGAATCCAGAGACTTCGAGAGCCAGAGCGCGGCCCGGTGGAAACATTCTCGCGGGGCCCCTCTGGGGAGGAAATTTTTGAATTTTGCTTTTTAAAATGGCACATTCTGGTGTACTTTATATTTTGAGCGACAGCGGGGCTCCCAGACGTCGCGAGACCCGGGAAAACTTTCCCTCTTCCCCCCTACTGAAGGGCTTGTCTGAGTCGCAGTGAAGAAGTACATTTGCACAACATGGCCAAAACTCACAATACCATCAGACGCCGTTATATTAAATACAAGCATAATTATGTACAATGTCATTTCACACAGTTATCATGCCCCTATTACAAAAAAATTTAAAAACACAGCTAAGTAATAACTTAAATAAGTGAATAACAAGATGAAACTTTTTAGTAAAATAACGGCCGAATTTTTCAAAAAAAATAATCTTACTATAACGCGGACGGCGGACACATTAGTTTACGTCGGATAAATTCTAAAACTGTTTAAAATTTTGCGACCGACAAAAACTGAACAATTTTCAGTCGCTTTTTTAGATGATCTACTTTCGACTCAACTCAGCTGGCAGTGCAGTTAAGTTCAGTTCTCGCATAAAAATTAATTAAAATCGACGCGCAATGCCATTTGTTTGGCGCACTCTGCGCATGCTGATCGGTCACATTTTTTTCATATTATAGAGACTGAGTGGTCGCACTAAAAATCGGACTGGACCGGATGATTGGATTGCGGCGTGTGACAACGTCACGGGGGACCATCGTCGTGTTGATGTGTGCGACGTTCAACGAAAACAATCGTATATAGGACGACGTCGCGTCGCCGTGCTGCTGCAGCTGAGTGTCCCACGGCGCTTCGCCGTCATCAACACAGATACAGAGCTATGATGATGTGCGTCACATCACTAACAGCAACAGCCAGCGTGCGTCGTCTGTCACGCTGCGTCGTCTGATGATACAGCAATGATGGCGAAAATGCAGCAGCCGTCACGTACATGTATATTAACTCGCCGTTATACATGTACCTGTGAACAGCAACGACGCTTGTGTGTGTCGACAAAATCGCCCGCTAAAAATCATATTTCTTATAGTCAGTATACGTAACGTTTATTTAATCATCGTGCATTCGGTCGATCCAGCGTTAGCGCGGTGGCAAACAAACGACATCGATTAAGTCCTATATTTAGCAACTTTGTAAAAGTAGTAATTAATGGTGGCCGACTATGGCACATAAACTTTGCGCTCTGATAACGTTATCTGTGGAGAAGCTGTGAAGTCGACGACGCGATAAACCCATATAGCATGCAGTGACCAGATAAACATTTCATTCGCTAGCAGCTATTATTCACCAGCGGACGACCGCCGAGAGCTGACGTCGATATGTCATGATCCGGCTGAAAGTCGATCGGCGATGCATTAACTATACGCCGACCTGACAGCGGTTAATCTCTATCATAGAAGCAGCAAGCCACAACGAACGAACGATTGGAATATCGCTCGCGCCGCGTTGCGCCTTCCACTCGCCGGGAAAAGGCGCCATTATATCGGTCAGCGCAATGAACAGGGCCCACAAGTATTCACTGGCTGCAGCTTACGACGTCGTGTACGCAGCATGCAGCAGCGTTATTTCCCTGGCGCCGTCGACGTCAATCGAAACGTTGCCAACAACCGAACTAGGCATTATGCGTCGTCAGACGATCAGCAACTTATGCTACAAGGTTTCCTGTAATCTCATGCTCTTCCCACTTGCAGCTACTAACACATTATTGAAGAATGAAATAAGACCTGTCATGATTTTGTAACCATAAACAAAGACCGACGCATCGCATTTTAACTGTTGATGGGGATACATGTATATTATCGGCTATTAATGAATGGATGACTACGGAAGCAGAAAAATTACTCGGGTACTGTGGGTGCAGCTTCTGATAGCTATATCTACATTGTTGGCCTAGTAGTAGAAGTTCAGAAAAAGCCTGCAGCAGTGCCGTGCAGAGAGACGGCCACAGCAGAACTTGCAAGCGCGGTGGGCGGGATCATTCCGGATATACCTGCATATCAGGGATGTCTAGATTACTTGCTATTACGGAGTAGTCCATGCTGCCTGTGCCCACGTATCGACGACCAGCAGCCGGAAAGAAGTCGGTCGGTCAGAGGGCGGGAAAGGCGAGTATATGGAGGGCGGGAGATTTGTTTGATCGAAGAGTGCACGCGACGGCAATTACGACATCTTGGTGAACGCCCGCCGTCCGCATCCTGCGCCAGCATATTGCTTCATGCAGCGTCAGCATCCCAAACAGCAGCATCAGCAGCCGCTTTCTGCTAATCCACACATCGGATCTCGCTGCGTATTCTAATCTTTGCGGGCGGATGATTAACGGTGAGCCGCGTGTGTCGAAATTCGGGACAATAAATCAAACACGCGCAAACTGCACGTTGTCCGTCAACACCTGGACGCTACAAAGAATGATTCACTGCACGCGCTGCGCCAGGTGAATTAAATACCGACACCGTACGCTGGCGGCTGGCACCTTTAGTACTATTAAGTTTCTTTTTCCGCGCTGCCCATAACTTTCAGCCGATGACTGCGCACTTCACCTTACCCAATATAGCCACAGCGTCAACTTTGTTAAAACCAGTGTTTGAATTGCCGTGGGGGAGAGGGTTGGGGAGGGGAGTTGAACCCCCCCCAACTGTTTTCTCAACCCCCCTAACACACTGTCAACTTATGTACTGGGGGTCAGCTATATACTTTATACATACAATTTACATCATAATTTTGGTCGGGCTCTGACCATCGAAATGTTCAACCCCCCAGCTAATTTTTAAAAATTCAAACACTGGTTAAAACTTATTTGATGTATATCTGACGCTTCTGTGGTTATACTTTGCTATACTTTGTATTGTATTAGCTATACTTTGGTCATGCATTTTGTGGTTTTGTGCCTACACAACTTTGGAGAGTTCGTTACAGCAACATGTGAATCCCAACTAAACATAAAACAATTTTTCGGCCTGTTTATACGACACGTTTATGTCGTAGAGATATAACCATTAGTACTATACCTACTAGGTTTCAGCATGGTCTACGCGAGTGTAACGAGGCATAATACACTGTAAACCGTGTTGAAACGTAGTACTTATTTCATGGTCGTGATCGACGGCGTTTTCTGCCTGGACGCACATGTGATATACTCGTACAAATGCGAGACGCTATCAGTCGTCAAGCTTATGTGGAGTCATATTATAAGCACCTATACCACTCTAGACACTATAGCGAAAGACAGGAGGACTGAGTAGCTCATGAAATAATGGCAGTCTGTACTGACTGGAATGTGCGCGGAATAGGATGAGAAGGTCGTGGTTGGTGTTGGTCATTGTGCGTGATCCTAAGTCGCTTGGCGTGTGTTTTGCCGTGGTAATGTTGACGCGCTTGTGTGGTCGAGTTGAAAGAGACCGCACACGCCGAGCAGTAGACGTCACAGCTCACCGGCTCACCACTCCCGCCTGCAGGCAACCGCGCCGCAGTGACGTCACCAACGGATGACGATGACGATGATGATGACGACGTCACTTCACTGCCGGTTGATGTCGTCTGAAAACACGCACACAACGCGCTATAGACGCTGAAGCTTAGCTCCGGAAATATAAAACATGATTTTGTGGGACGTAACTGCTGAGCGAGATAATAATGACAGAAATAACACATTACATATGGCATTTGATTAGAGGTTTATGTTTTTCTGTGTGTTTGTTTTTTCTTTTACTTCTACTTTTTATTGTCTATCTGCCACTGTACAGCTATGGACCCATATGTGTCTGAAATAAATAAATGATTCATCGACTGATTGATTGATTTAATAACAACAGCATGCGCGTGCGCATTGATAATAAGCTATACTTTGTTCATGCATTTTCTGGTTTCCACGCAGTTTAATATTTTAATTAATATATATATCACTTGCTACCGCTGTTTCTGCAATGTCTGCTGTGAGTGATGTAACAGTTCTGACGACGTTGTTGCTAAGTGATGATCGGATTTGGACGGGCGCGCGACGGCGATGTTAGGTCTACGGTGTAATTGATTCGGCAATGCACACAGGTCTGTCTTTGGTTGGTTCAAAATATGTCCATATGTTCAAACATCTAAGAATCTACATCTGGATGCAATCATATACTGCAAGTGCCGGCTTTTCCAGAGGCAATCGGTGCGAAAGCGGCCAGAGAAAAGTTCGGACGAATGGTCATTTGTTGCACTAACAAAGTTAAACTGCCGATTGTTAATTGCTGTGACCTTGACAATATTGCTTATCGACACAATAGGCCTACATCACACATTTCGACATTTTGCTTCAAATAAGCCTATCAAGCAGATTGCAAATAGAGGCTACATGCATAGGACCGCGGTGAAAGGCTAGAGTTTTGCCCAGCACACGCAGGAATGTTAGATCTATAGCAATTCTCAGCGTGGCGTTCATTGTATGAGCAAATAATGACGTCCACTCATAATGATCACCTCATCGTGTCATTCGTGTACGTATAGCAAGCTGCAATTGATCGGCAGATAATTACATGCTATACATGGGACGCTTTGCCTTGTCGATGGCGTTTGATAGGCTGCATATCTAACTTTCCCGAATGCATTTGCTTTGAAGTCTATGTGTGTCCAACAACCTATAAAATGTTGTTACACGAAAAATAACAAAAATCTAGATCAACTTGCAAAGTCAAATTTGCAAATGTTGCGCTGGATGAAGATCATGAACCAATCATGCACGTCATTAGACTGCTTTTGTCATACTGCAGGAAGCGCAAACGCTGCAAAACAGCGTGATCTGACAACATGCTATACAATCATATTTCCGCCATTATATGAGACTACGCAGAGGTATATACGATAACGTGATGGATAATGACTGCAACTCTTTAAAATTCTCAAGACAACATTATGTCAGTCGTCGTCTATAGCGTGTACGCTAATTCGTCTCGTGTTACTTCCTTCCTGCAGCTGCTGATGCTGGACGCGGCGTTGACGTAATCCCTGACGTCACTGGCCATGTCATTAACACTTTCAAGTTTCAAATGCACTGGAAAAAATACATTCTTAGCAGAGAGTTTGTCACTGTCAGACTTGGCAATTATTCGTTTAAATGCGTCCGATATTTGTCCTCATGCAAGTAAAATTAAGGTAATGATGTGTTATCAAAATAAAAAGATATAATCGATGCAGTGATAGGCTTTTACTGCAAAGTCAGAAAACTAGGAACTAGACAAAACAAAGCGATTGTCTATATCCAGGTCTACTTTATTTCATGCTACATACTGGTGAATAAAGATTTGTACTAGGTAAATTGATAGCTATAAGTTTATTTCTCTGTTACTAAGCCTATGCATCGTGGTGGCAATCTTGAATTCAACTTGTGCCTTGAGAGGCAACGAGTAAAGACTATACTGTGCAGGCTCAACATGTGCCCGGTGCTTACGGTGACTATATGACTAAAGACTGCGACTAAAGGGTTAAGACGAAGGTGAGATGAGGTGGCAAGAGTCGAGGTAAGCTGCTGTGTCGTCGTGAATTGCTCGCGCGTCGCAGACAATGCTTTGCACGACGTAATTATCTGTGGAGTAGTGCGTGCGATGACGCGTGAATGGAACGGCTGCTGTTGCTGCTGCTGCTGGTCTAAGCGCATTGATGCAGCCCAGCCGGACCGAGCGTCGTGTGTGGTCGCTGTTGTAAAGCCCGCGCTAATTTTCCGGTTGTCGATCAACCAGCCTGCAGTGTTGTTTACGCTCAACGCCGATAATAACGAGTACCACACAATCGAAAAATATCGCATTTAATTATGTAATATCGTATACAACTGGAGAGTATTACAATGATAAGTGCGGATTTTGATGGCAGCACCTGCAGAGACACGTAGCCTACAGAGTGATTTGGAAAAGTAAGCAAGAAATGTTTTTGCCATAACTACATCATACATTGGCATAATTTGAACAAAATCTCACGCTAACGCAATCAGCAATGTATCTGCAATAAAGTGATTGCTAAATAGCCCACCACATCTGAAATGTGTTGCTACACCAGCTTGCGAAATAATGCTGCCGGCTGCTTAAGAGTAACACAGTAACACTGAGTGAGAAGATAATGTAGCGACACTGCGACAGGTTTGTCACGTAGTGCGTCTTTCACGATCGATTTAACGTGTTAGAAATGCACTTATAAATGTGTCAGTAATTTTTTTAATCGTCAAGAAAGTAACATTTCGCAAGGCGCCGTGAGAGATAGAGCCAAGTCGCACTGAAAGATGCTGCTGCTGCTGCTGATGATGATGAGACGACAAGTCTTCCATTCAGTGGCGCAGCTAATGACGTGTCGTCCGAATGACCAGCCGTCAATCAGTCCTGCCACTAATAACTCTTTTACACTTCATGCAGCAAATTCATCGGCTACTGCGGGGCGCTGAATTTGCAGGACCATGAAAATGACGGAGCACAAAAGTTCCAAACAACGTCACGTTTTAACGAAAATATAGCGAGCATTGTTACGCAGGCCTGCATGACGCTGAGTTGAGTAGCTGTACAAATTTAGCTGCTTGAATGAATCGCCTTCAAGACGCTAGCAGTATACAGTGTATACAGAAAGCGACTCAAAAAGTATACAATCCAACGTCAAGACTAATGTCCATGTATATGAAGTCATAGATGTGATAAACGTCAAAAAATTATAATAAACGTTAATAAACGCGTTTATTAGAAAAAAGATTGTAAACGTTTGTAAACTAAAAGTAAACGTACACAGAGCGTAAGTTTGAATATTAGGCCTATTATTTGGATAATCCCAAATTC
>Ga0209367_1005126_pt1 | contig 18154 bp, 8 predicted proteins | sample WorMetLIZISLAND2_FD_187412 | JGI IMG/M metagenome (GOLD analysis project Ga0209367, IMG submission 187412) | Marine gutless worms symbiont microbial communities from Max Planck institute for Marine Microbiology, Germany - Olavius geniculatus... ... | reverse complement strand
AGTGTTCCACATACCATGGCGCTAAACCCCTAACTCGGTCTCTGATTGGTTAGCATCTAGAGACTGACACAACCTGGCACGAGAAATACAATCACGTAACGTAAGTCGCATGATACAACACGCTTACTTACAGGCATACTTCCAGAGACACAGGTAACTCCCACTCGCCGTGCGGCAGGAGGATGGTGTCCCTTACGCACACACGCATACACACAACACGCTTGTAGTATCAGAAACTCACGCGCGTCTACCGCGCGTACTTAACCCCCAAAAAATAATAAAAAATATAAAAATATAATTTTAGCGTAGGCCTATGTACTATTTACATGCGCGTGGAAAATTATCTCCATAAAAATAAAAAAATAAAATGTAACCTAGAAGACACGGCCGATACGGCCTTCAGCTAAAGGCCCACCCAATAGAAACTAAGAAGACCTAATAGAAGAACTTAAAATCGCTCACAAGAAGCGTTACCGATGATCCTCGGGCCGTGACCTAGGGCGTACGACGGCTCGGAAAACGCTGACTTGTCCAGCCCGGCGGTCCCCACATTGCCATGTCCGCCCAGGGCTCAACCGGCTACCAGATAAAAGTTGCGCCACTAGAAAATGGTTTTAAACCATGAACTAGAAAAAGTAATAACAGAAGTGAAATAAAAATAACCGTATGGACTAGCGTTCTAAACTAAATCTTTAAAAAATGAAGGCTCGCCAGTAGCAACAGCTACATTAAATTAATAGATACACTCTGCTGGCGTTAGACAACAGAATTAATCGATTATTACAATAGTAAACGGTCTAAAACAGACAGTGTCACTGTGACGTCACGAAATCGACCACACTATACAGACAGTGCATAACAGACAGACTGGCGCCAAACAGGCGCGCACCCCTCACGCACGACAGACAGACAAGAGAAACAGACAGGCGGGCAGGCTCCGGCTAATAGGAACGGCACTCCCCGCCGCTGTTCCAAGAAACCAACACCGCGAACACCAATCACGCTACCCTAAAGCGGTTCAAAGAGAACATCGCCTGTAATAAAACTTACGACGTCCATGCATACGCCCACGCGTCGCGCACATAAATCAATTACCTCAGATGATTGACAGCTGAAGACAGACCGAAAGTAGAAAAAAGTCTGCAAAAAATATTTTACACGGGACTGACTTACTGAAAACCGTTCTACCACACATGATTTCTTAACCATAAAGAAAAAAAACTACGCCGCAAGACCGCCATGGCTTATCTATCCGGGGCCGAAGAATCTCTAGACAGCTGTAGCCTTGCTCACCGCTGAGCGCCGCCAGCCATCTCGTATAAACTCAGCCGCTGGCTACGTCGAATAACGTAGCACAGCCTAAGTCACCAGCTCGACCGCGGACAAACTTAACCTAAACTAAATGCCAAGACTTTACGGAACTTTATAAATCAAAATTATTGACGAAATCTAGACAAGAAACTTGCAAGAAAATCGGCAGTTTACGCCACGCAACCAGCCAATAGGCTTAAAATGTAATTTGCTGGCGCATTTATCACTCGCTAGTTGCAACGGGCAAATAAATAATAGGCGATTCCAAAAAATAACCACAAGACAGAAAGTCCAGAAAGAAAACGACAGCCGAACGCGCTGATATTTTAGTTAATCACTGCGGTGCATCAAACGTCACGCTACGCCGCTGCAAACCGCGAATCAATCACCTAAGCCCTGGTCACAACCGCTTGTTAACGTGCTAACGTACTAACTATACAGCACCCGCCAATAGCGTGATTCTTACCGCAAATGGCCAAACTAAACCCGTGAAGTGGAAAAAACTCCAGCCTAAAAAAACAGTGGACCGCCGTCCTGAAATCTACGGTATTAATTATTGGCTTGCAGCAGCAGATTTCAAATTACTAACCAGCGTTCTAAAATACAGCAACGTGGTGGGGGAAAAAAATTCTAAAAATTAATTAGGCGGCTCTGTACGCAACCGTAACAGGCTAAGGCCCAAACACCGCACCGTAACGCATGTTACATCAAGCAGGAATATTGAATTGACGGAGTGAATTACTGAATAAAATGGACAGACGTCGATATACCAGACAGCGCATGATCAAACCGTCGTGCGCGCCCAGACAGACAGGCGTCAAACGCACCGCCAGACACACGGCGTCTTACGCCGCAGTCTGATATTCCCCCGCCGCCTCGCGGCGTGTCATTGACGTTACGAGAGAAAGACTAACCATAAAAAAACTTGCCGCGCTACCCCGCTGTGCAGCAGCACTCTACGCCCACGGGTATGCACCCAAAGATCAATTATCTTTTGATTGACAGCTGCACTGCGACGCTGCAAACACGGATCAATCGCCTACGCAATGTATTAATACAGCGGCCATATCACCGCACGTTTCCCATGGAGAAAAACAAAAGAAATAAAGACTAAAAACAGTGGACAGACGTTCTTAATGTTACATTGTACAGTACGAATTGTTTTGCACACACATCTATTGGCATTTTAGCCACAGCTAAGCCTACAAGTTACAAACCAACGTTACCTCAACGTGGTGAAAAGGAAAAGAAAATAATACACAAATACGAAAGAAATAAAAAATTAAAATACAGCGAAAAAGAAGAAATTATCCTAAAATATGAAATCTACGATTACACCGCATTTTATTTACTACGGTAATAAACAGAAATTAAAAGATTAAGCATAAAGAAGAAATACAATTCTTTAATATACTAAAATTAATTATTAACGTTAAAGCTTCCGCCAAGAGTGAAAAGCGTTATCTGTACCAAAAAATAAAACAAAATACTATAGCAAAATTTACGACAAATTCAGATCCAACAGTAAAAAACGCAAAATCTGCTGTAACGGACAGACAGATCGACCAACGCGCTTAATAAATGACAATGGGAACAGGGGCCTCCGGATTACCGCCCCATCTAATAACACTCGACAGACTACCACTCGAGCTTGTTTTTTCCACAGCATCATTAACCTGACCGCCCTCAGATCGATCAACAGAAACCTGGTTTTCCACGCATCACGGATTAGCTGGCAGATCAACGTCAACAGCGGATGTTTCTGCCAAGGTTTTTACCTGGGTCTCCCCTCCAACTCACACACACTTGCGGTTCGGAATACATACCCTCGGCACTCATTGGACTTACCGTAGAATCAACACTTGGGACTGATAATCCCACAACTACGGCATCCGCTTGACTTTCATCACAGACTGTCGACAGCTCGGCAGGACAAATAGCGACATACGGCAGTCCAACTAAGGTCAACACTACCGGCTTAGAATTAACCCGACCATTCGACGACTCGGAACTAACAGAGTTGCCAGCTGGCTCAGAATTAATTTGGTCAACAGCCGACGGGTTAACAAAAAGCGGTGAATCTTTCGGGGCGTTCGCCTCCCGATTTACACCTCCATTTCCACGACCAACCCTACGGCGCGGACCATAGTGTCTGTTGCTGCGACGACAGCGGTCTGTCCACCGTTTTAACTCATCGACGACCAACCGTACTACACGACTACGAAGAAGGCCATTTTTCTGCCGCAGCAAACGAAAATCAGCACCGTAATGCAACCCTAAGTGCGTACGGAAAGCCATACGAGAATGTTTAACAACAGAACAGAATGGGCATTTAAAAGTTCTAGTCCTACACTGTGAACTAACGACAGAGACATTAGTCCCACGAAAGGAAGCAAAATGAGAATTACACTCAGCACCACGCATGCTCGCAGCACTGCTCTGTGAACCGGCCGAAATCGACTGCGGTAAAAACCGACCTATATTTTGTGGGGCGTCACGCGGACCCCAGCCATTTTGCTCGGTCCTGATAGCTCTATCTCTCCAATATTGCTTATTTGCGTTGATTCGGTCCAAATCGCTCCCTAGTGACCGAATGTCCGACTCGAGCTGGCTAACGCGCTCATCGCCATGACCCACAGACCTAATCATACGCACATAAGACCGACTACCGTTCTCAACATTCTTTGAGTTTTTAGTTATTTTCGGAACAAACACATTATAGCCTTTCAAACGGCTCGCATGCATCAAAAAAAGCGTTTTAGCATTGAGTTCAAGAACCTTGATTCTAAGTGTCACATCGTCAATAGCACAAAAAAATACATTACGGCCGATAATGTCAAATAAAGAACCTGATTCACCAGGGTAACTCAAAAACATAAGACGGCGAATATCAGCCGCAAGGTCCTATAGGCTTTCGCCTTCACGCCTACGTCTAGTGTTGAGTTCAAACCTATAGCGTTCTTGATGACAAACATCGCCATACAACTTACGCAAAATGTCTACAATCTGTCCTTCCGCCGCGTCGTCTTCTAATTGCCACAGTAATTGAGCCGCTGTGCCATGCAAAACTGCTTTTAAATGACAAATACGTTCGCAATCACTTCACTCGTAATATTTGGAACAATTTTCCATTTTAGCGAGAAAAATTTCCAGAAATTTTTTTCCATTAAATACGCGTGGTTTAATCGTCGGCTGTATTTTCCGCATTTTACCTTCCCCCGCCTGCGTTGCAGGGGCTGAAACTCTGTCCCATGGAGTATCCTTTCCTCCGCCAGGGTCTGGGGCTCACCGCCTGCCCTCTGTGCCAAAACTGTGTCCCGCGGGGTGGCATTCTCACCACCGGGTTTCAAAATACGACTCTGTGTCTCCCCATTATCCGGGGCTTGCACTGCGTGCGACTCCGTACAAGGCGGAAATGTGTGCGTCGCACCTAGCTCCATGGCCGGTGCCGATAGTCGACAAATGTGGTGTTCAATGTCCTGTAGATGATGGCGAATTTCGTCGGAAGACACTTTTATCAACTCAGCATCTGTTCACTGTTCAGCTGGACCCGCTAGCAAGCGCTCCATCAGACATGGCGACGCCTCATCGCCATTCGACCTCGTGGCTTTATCGGAAAAATCCGTAGCCTCCATTTAGAAATCCAGTTCGACTCAAGACTTTTACCCGACTAGTTCGTCTTCTGGCAGAAGCTCGCCAATTGTGTCCACTATCGGTGTTTAATAAACACGAATACGCCTTTTTTAATAACAGAAACTGCCAGAGCAAAACATCGCGCACGCCTATCTGAACTGCGTCCAATAATCAACTATCAGCTAAAAGGTCACGTGACCTCATTCTGGCCAATCAGCGCCCAGCTACACGTGGCAGTCTCCATAGCAACATTAAGGCCTATTTCCACTGCACAAGACTTCCCAACACAACCAATAAAAGGCCTAATTCGGTCCCTGAGGCTCTGCTGTAGTGCAATTTAGGATAAACCCCAACTAGAAAAATTTTACGGTAAATTGGAAAAAATAATTAAATTAGTCATTTAAATAGCTTAATTAGCATAATTAATTAATTAATTACAGCTAGGGTTGAGAGAGCAGCCAATAGAAGGCCTATTTTGGTCTCGACGCCCTGTTATAGTGCAATTTAGGGCTAGGGTTACCAAGGCGTGCTATAGCTGGACGTAGGAAAAACACACTTACGTAGATAGAGCTGCGCAATTACCTTTGCTACGCAGTAATTGGTAGGTAACGAGGGCTGTTGACGGTAGTGTAAAACGTGTTCGGTGTATGTATGACCGTCAGCAAGGAGGACGTTACGGTAATTTAAAAAAAATAAATTAGCTATTTAAATAGGTTAATTAGCATAATTAATTAATTATTTAAAGCTAAGGTTGAGAGAGCAGCCAACAGGAAGCCTAATTTAGCCCAAATGCCTTACTATAGTGCAATTTAGGGTTAGAGACACCAAGGCGTACTATAGCCGGACACGTGTAAAGGTACCAGGGTGTGCCAAAAGTGGGCGGGTTACCTGTGAACTCGTCAAAAAATGCGTAGGCGGGGCAGCTCGTACAATATTCTACTACTGATATCGCACTCGTTGAGATGACGTGTCACCGCAGGATTTGTCACGATGTCGCACATGGCAAAGTAGGGATGTCTGGGCTGTATGCAGTCCGGATCGCAATGATAAAATATATCGCACCCGCGACATTTTTTTATTCTGTTATCGTATCTCCATAGAACAAAAGAATTGGCGCTCTAATGCATTTTACGATAAATTTTAAGGTCGAATTGTCGACTCTCGCAATCGTTCGTCTTAGCGACGATAAGAATGAGCGATGGTAAGCGATGCGAACTGTAGGGTGACGTCCGAGCGACTGACGAGTATAGCTAAATTGTTCGACGTATTGTAGTCGAAACGTCAGTGCAGACGTGGAGCTGATGCAGCAGAAATCAGCTTACAGCATCAAGAAATTGCATTCTTTGCAGTCTTGTGCCCCGAGCTGATTCTGATGATCGCTTTGGAAGTAGCAGGAGATACCACTGGCCAGCGCCGGATAGGCATTGTTGATGAGCTACATCATTTTCTTCATCTGGTTCCACTTTGCAAGGCGCAAAGCGATATTTTTCGCATTGGCTTGACTTCGGTCTCGCTGTAGGGCATGTAAAGCTGTCGAAAATCGACGCATTTAAAGCCCGTGGTGACCTACACGTAACATTCACCACCGATATGCTGACGATAGTTGGCTGGTAAATCGTTAACGTCAGCGTTCTTGTACACTACGATGACTTGAGCATCGATCTCGTCAAAGCCGAAGCGAAATTGAGCCTATCTGCAACGTTAGCAGAAACACAAACGAAATTATTAGCGAGTTTGTATTAGAATGTGCTTTGCGAAACGATGTATGCAACAAATACGATGGAAAGTAATGGTAATATTTTCACCAATTAGGTGAAAACTAGATGAATTTGTCCGCGGAGTCTTTCTGCTTGATGGTCACTGGTAGCTGACCTTTTCTTGACCGTTACGGTTCTGTCGTCGCTCAACTGATACGGTTTGATGTTGCTCGTTCGATGGTTGTTTATAGACTGAATGCGGATAGGCGAGAAAGGACCGATTTATATGAAGCATAGCTGGCTATGCCGTAGGGTCGGGGCGCGTGAGGATGCAGGCTAACGAGCTGATTGGACGAAACAAAGACCTGCAAGCCTAGAACAAGGCAGTAAAGCGGGGCTAAAGGCTAGGCTAAGGCTAGACAAAAAGGCAGGGTAGGCCTAAATTATAGGTTGAAACAAAGCCTAGCCGACTGCAAGCTAAGGATAGCTAAGCTGGGCACCATAGCTAACTAATGCTAGCCTGTGAGGCGGAAAACCAAAAAAACTGAGGTAGGGCTGAAACAAAGCCTGGCCGACTGCAAGCTAGAGCTGCTGTAGCTAGGGGGATACTTTTTCATGGGTCCAATGTAGCTAGGGTTAAGTTAAAATTATTTGAACGGTGGATACTCTTTCATGGGGGTGATTCTATTTAGGTCTCTTCCCTTAGCAACGGTTGCTAAGCAGTGAGATGACTCTGTCTAACTGCTGCTACTACTATCGTTATGCGATCCACATAGAGAATTTAGTATTAACTTAACGTGAACACCCCCAATTTTCAGCTAAACTACTAAACCGGAACTGCTATAGGCTTTCGCGCGTTTCGTGAGCATTAGGACAAACTTCTTGTATTTCACTAAGATAACATTCAAATTGTTACTTCACAATGCTTTTGCACTATAATTTTACATTTTACAAGTTCTATGTCCGTTACGTGACTCGTTGAGTACTTGACAACCTGAGCAAAATGGCGACGCGTTCGTTGCTAAGTTTTTATTTTACATTTAGTACCATTTTTATCATTATAATGTTGGTGCTGTAGCTGTATATTGCAGCACTTCTTCAACAAAAGAATGGTGCATTCATATTCTGTGCCGCAAATGATATGATAAATTGATTATATTGCGGTTACATGTTAAGTACAAAATACCATACACAAACGATGGATGTGGAACATTTTACGCGCGAAAGCTGTTACTGTTTTTAGTGCGACTTAGCCATTGCAGTTTTGTCCATCTGTCTGTCCGTCTGTTCATCCGTTCGTCTGTCACACGGGTGGATTAGTCAAAAGCGGCGCAAGCTAGAATCACCAAATCTTCACCGTCGGCTGCTTGAAAGACTCTACATGGTGCGGCAAAAAGTAGCCCCCTAAAGTTTTTCGCTGTTTTCTCAGCAACTGCTTGAAATTTTAATTTAAAATTTTACACATTTATTTGCTGAAAACTTTTACATTTAACTGCCAAACAAAATTTGATTCTGTTAAAAAATGACGAAGTTATAAACTTTTTAACATAACCGCCTACCGATTTTTTAGGATTCAAAAATGTTCTGTCTTCAACGCCAATTTAATAACATCGTTGAAACAACACAGTTAACTAGTGATCAAATGCCAGAATTCCATTGTCATTGTGAATGTTCGAAGTGTCCATCGCCAGCTCCAACACAAGCCTTCAGTCTCTTTGAGAAGTCTTTCACAGATTTGTCGATCGGTCCCTGTGGCAGGTTGCCCCAGATAACCTGAAGCGCATGCTTAAGTTCAGCGATTATCTTCGGCTTTGTTTTGAGTTGCGGTAAGCTTCTAACATTGCACCCCACACACGATAGTCCATTGGGTTCATATCCAGCGAATTTGGAGGCCACTGGTCTTTGGTGATAAAATGTGGACAATTGGTCCACAGCCAGTTCTGTGCGCTGCGCGGCGTTGCGCGCTACGTGTGTGCTGACGCACCGTCCTGCTGGAAGATGAATCCAGTGGGCAGCCGGCGATTGCTTTAAAGGAAAGATAATTAATTGATAATTTATAAACAATATAAATTGCTGTTTGTCAAAACGTTACTGTGACGTCATCGGCAGTAACGTGTAATCAGCTTTTAAAAATTAAATAGCATTTTTAGCATGAACATTTTTGAATGCCGAAAAATCGGTAGGCGGTCATGTTAAAAAGTCTATAACCTCGTCATTTTTTAACAAAATCAAATTTTATTTAGCAGTTAGATGTAGCAGGTGTCAGCAAATAAAGATGTAAAATTCCAAATTAAAATTCCAAGCGGTCGCTAAGGAAACAGCGAAAAACTTTAGGGGGCTACTTTTTTGCCGCACACTGTAGTTTCAGGAACCGTATAGCTTTACCATAAATTTGAAGGGGGTCACCCCGAAATAAAGCGCTAAATAAGACGGGGTAGGCAAAATTTGCGATTTTTGGCCAATAAGTCGCTGTATCTCAGTAACGGTGCGAGATAGGGCCTGGGTTACTATTAATCACTGATAAGAAGTTGTATACTGGCTCTCGAATTGGCGCCGAATTTAATGACCTTGATTGACCTTAAACGCCAAAATAGGGGGTTTTGTGGATTTTTTGGCAATTTCGGGCTGCGACACAAGTCTATATCATTCACAAGGTGGCGCCACGGAACTATCGTTATGCGATCCAGATAGAGAATTTAGTATTTGTATATTAACTTAGCGTGAACACCCCAATTTTCAGCTAAACTACTGAACCAAAACTGCTATAGGCTTTCGCGCGTCTCGTGAGCATTAAATCAATTTTTTTGTTTTCTGGTAGACGTTATCAGTCCGAATAGGACTGACAACAGATTTTATTCGCGCAATCGCATTTATCCCTAGAGAGCGTTTTCGAGAGTGTTCCATACCTACCTGTAGGGTCTACCTCAGTCTAATGACTACAAACCCTAAATCTAATTCTAACCCTACTAACCTAAGTAGGTATGCTAGTTATGCGGAAACGCTCTCGAAAATGCTCTCCGGGGAAAAATGCGATTGCGCCGATTTTATTTTTAGTCTGGACTCAGTTTGATGGCAAATTTTATTTTCAGTGCGAATTCGAATGAGTACTAACGTCAGATTATGACATCATTTCAAGCACTGCTTGTTGGCAAAGTTAATTATCAGTCCAGTTAGACTCCATACCACTTTTATCAATGACAAAAATCTGTTAGCAGATGTCACTCAGAACGTGGTCGATGTCTTGTCTTGTATCTTCTCCGATAAGGCTCTTGACGGCTTTAATTACCTTTGACACTGTTCTTTAAGCGAATCCATTTCTTGTCCGCTGCACTTCCAATAGGCTTAACTCTTGAATAACTGCTACGTTTTACTAATAGGATTAGGTCTATATCCGGTAGCTGTCGCTCGTTTGGTCGTTCTATCTCGGCTACCGGCGGCAGGTGTGATACAATATGTTACTTTGCTATCTTGTTAACCGTCATCCCAACTTCTAGTTCCTGCTTGTAACTCAATATTAATCTTGCATTCAGTAGTTGTTTCTCCGCAGTTCTGCTATAAAATTTAAATGCCACAGTTAGGTCAGAAAACAGCTTGGTCTATTGCTGGTTTGTAGCATTGCACCAACATGCTCAAACTTTGTGCAGTTAGCCTGACTACTAGCTACTATAGACCTGGACTGATAATAAAATCTGGTGTCAGTCCAGCTCTGACTGATAATAACTTTTTTCGATTATTTTTTCTGGTGATTCAGGTGCTAGAAAGTATCGATTAATTTAACTTTTATAAGTGACTCAAGTTTTTTTTCTAAAATCCGGTTTATCAGCAAGCTAGAAAACATTATATAAATAACATGGTAAGCTGTTGATCTAAGAAACTGGAAGGAATCTTCGGTGTTAGTGTACATTCAAATAGACTGATTCTAAAGGGTGGGCCAAAAAAAGAAAGTCAGTGAGTTTACTGGCTATTGTCATTTTGTAGATGACCACTTAGTTTACCAAATTTATTAAAAATAAACATAGAATAAAATATAATGTTAAAAATATCATGACGTGGATTTCTGCCACACTTGGTGCAGATGAATCACTTTTGGCGGGCATGCTAATTACGGTGTTCTATTCGGTAAGATGCATACAGTTGAGGGGGTATTGTGGCTTACAACATTTTTTCATAGGGGAGAGTTAGCTGTGTGTTACAGTTTGTCGCAAAGATTGGGAGAGAGTCAAATTTGTGTGGTCAAAAGAACCTTGACATTTTTGAATGGCCCCCAAATTAAAATTGTTTTTTTCCACTTATATTAATGATTACATTACGGCCTACCTACTTGTGTTGTTTTGCAGCACAATGGATCGACCACAGAAAAACAAAAAAATTAAGACAGCCAAGTAGAAAGCCTACTCCTATGGCTTGTGCATGCTAAATGCCTCCCTCACACAAAAACAACAGTCAAATGAGTTTTAGCAGTCGAAACAAGCAGCTCCAACAGCACTAGAGTCTGGTACATGCAGCACTCAGAATAGCCAGTTCCAAATGAAGTACAAACTAATGAGATAATGTAACAAAGTTTTATGTCCATGAAAGTTAAAAAACAAGACTCTAAAGTGTTTAAAAGCAAATGAACCAAACATTGCTGAAGCTTAATACGCTAGATAAGCAGCGTCATAAAAGTGAACAAATTGGTGATATTGTCTTCAGCGTTAAAATTATCATTTACTAACATTAAACATAACATTTCAAGCATTTTAAATTTACTTCAGTGCTGATCGCTGTTCTCAGAGTTATAACATTCTATGTCCGGCTTTTTTGAATTTCTTTAATGTAACAAAGTTTTATGTCTAAAAAATTTGAAAAAACAAAACTATAAAATGTTTAAAAGCAAATGAACCAAACATTGCTGGATTTTAATACGCTAGATAGGCAGTGCCAGTAAAGTGAATAAAATGGTGATATAGTCTTCAGTGCAGTAGAAACAATCACTGCAGAAAATATTGCATGCAAACTTTCAATCGCGTTTTTCTAAAAATTATCTAAATGTGACATAAAACGTTGTAACTCTGGGCCCACGAAATATAACAACAATAAATTTATGTCTGTTTTAATGGTGATCAATGTTATCTACTACGTTTATAAGTGCAAGCTTTGTAGAGTGATGTTTTCCTGAAGCGACAGCGACAACGACAACTCAATCGACGTTTAGCGGACTGCTAGTCTTGCAAAGATAGTTATTATAGTGTTATTAAGCATTTTGTACAATAGTTAAAAAGTACCATGTGATCTTGTCTAGTAACAAAAATCTGTTACAAAGCTACCCGTTTGTTTATAGGCAATTGCTGTTGGAGTTTGAGACTCAAAGAACTGTTGTGTGAGATGCAGTCGAATCTACCGGTCGGACACGGAACTGTCTCGCTGTTTTTTTTATCGCGTCTGCGGAGTCAGCAGTTCGCAAGTTGTCGATCGAGTTCTCGTCGTCGCTGTCGCCCGTCGGTTTTTTTACTCAAACAGTGTCACTGAACGTTTATAATAATAATACGCTACAGTCACATCTACGCTGGCCGACTCGGCTGCTACCACAGCTAAAGCGGCGGCCGAATTAGCAGCAACAAGAAAAGATTTAAAATATGATTATATTTCAGTTTTTTATGTTTCAGCCTGTTGCGCTGAAAAATTTGGGTCTTACCAACGAGTCAGCCATTTGTTTTGTGAAGGATTTGGGCCGCAAAATTTTAGCCGTCTTCAGTGAGGCTCGCGAGGGTGTATTTTTGTTTCAGCGGTTGTCGGTCCTGATACAGTGCTTAATGCCATTCTTGTTCGTGACAATTTTAGCGCGTTTTAGCCATCGCAATTCTGTCCGTCCGTCCGTCCTTCCGTCCGTCCGTCTGTCTGACACGGTTAGATCAGTCAAAAACGGCGCAAGTTAGGATAACCAAATTTTCACCGTTGCTGCTTGGAAGACTTTAGTTTCAGAAACCGTAAAACTTTTCCATAAATTCAAAGGGGGTCATTCCGAACGACAATTCTAAATGAGAGGGGTTAAGTAAAATTTGCTATTTTTTGGCCAATAACTCGCTGTATCTCAGTAACGGTGAAAGATAAGGCCTAGGTTACTATTAATCATTAATAAAAAATCGTATACTGGTTTTTAATTGGCGCCGAATTCAATGACCTTGGATGACCTTAAACGCCAAAATATGAGCTTTTATGAATTTTTTAGCAATTTCGGGGCTGCGACACGTCTATATCATTTACATGGAAGCGCCACCGTTCAATTATTATTATTATGTGGCTTCGGAATGACTGCAATAAAAATGTTTTATTTTATTCCAAATTCCCGCGAATCTAACTCAAACAACGATTTTCGACAAATTTTCGTTGTACGATTTTGTTGTATTGTAAGCGCAATAATTTATTATTTAGTACATTTCTGATGCACAGTATTTGGTGAAACGGCTTGCATAGGCCTATCGTACAGCGTAATTTGTGATATTTTGTTTGATGGTGCTGCCATCGGGAATCGCTTTACAACGCTTAGTTTAAAGCTGGGCGTTGTAGAACACCTTTATTACAGTCAGGCCCAAATGTACATAACGCTGATTGATTGCATTGATTGAGTTGTTATATTTTTACGCGCGAAAGCAGCTACTACTTTTATCGCGTCTTAGCCATTGCAATTTTGTCCGTCCGTCTGGCTGCCTGTTTCTCCGTCTGCCCGTCCGACCGTCACACGGGTGGAACGAGATAGAACCTAGGTTAGACCTTGGCACCAAGCTACTATAGTTTGGTATTTGTCTATTAACTTTAACGTGAACACCCCAATTTTCAGCTAAACTGCTGAACCGGAAATGCTATAGGTTTTCGCGCGTCTCGTGAGCATTAGCTCAAATTTTGTTGCTGTACAAGCGACACATCGTACCTCTGGTTATCTCAATTGTTTTTTTAACGTTTAGTTTAGTTTTTAACCCCCGGGATTTTTACTACCGGGGTAAATAAAATAGTAGTAATAAAACAAAATTTATATAGCGCCATGAAGTCCAAAGACACAGAGGCGTCTTCCTGGTCGTGATGTCGTGTGTGTGTTTTTTTTGTGTGTTATTTTGTGTTTTTTGTTTTGAAGCTTTTTTTACGTTTCGAGTCACAACGAACGGTTATACTTGTGTTGTTTTTGTTTATTTGTGATATTTATTTGTGTTTATTATATTAATAAACACGCGTCTTATGTTACTTTGATTAAGTTTTGTTTGAGTGGGCTTTTTACTATTGTGTAAACATATACTAATATTTTTGGGCTTTTGTGATTGAAATGTTTAGGCCTACTAAACTGTTTTTTTTTGATCGAACTTTTGTGTCTTATACTTATGATAATTGTTGTTATTTGTGCTTCACTGTATTATTGTTATTATTAACCAAACTATTATATCGCATACAGCTGGGCCTTTACTCTGTCTATATGTGTGCGTTTGTTGTTGTACATATTATATATTCATTTACTGAAAGATATATATATATATATGTATATATATGTTTGTGTTATATGTCTTGCATTATTATGTTATTATTTGGGTGATGAATAATTGCATGTGTCTTAATTTGTTTAGCCTGTGTGACAGCTGTTGGTTTACTTAAATGTTTTAAGCCTGAGATTGGCTAGAATTTGAACTAGCAGTGTCGCGACCAAGGCGTCGTGACATATAGAAATTAGCATATAATTTACTCATTTTCCCAGAAACATCCATGAATAAATCTCTATGAAACATAACCGACAGTGACGTGGACCTAGTCAAGTGTGCAAAATTTTGTTTAAATCGAATAAAAAAAGTTAGACTTTGTGGGACCAAATTACGGGCTATCAGTTTTTCCCGGAAAAAAACGAAAGTCGGAGTTAACAGTCAGCACACGGCTTAAATTACCGTGCAACTTTGAAAATTGACAGCACTCACTTTGAAGCACTGAGTATTTGTAGGTTAACGATTCATGACGAAACTGGTATATAAGTGCGATGACGAGAATGCAGAGAAACCACAGCGCAATGAAACTTAGTGTGCGCCTTCTGAGTGTTGCGTCACCATTGCTAATAATCTTTTTGCTGTGTAATATACCAATAAACACACACACACACACACACGTGTATGACCGACTGTGCGAGCACAGTTTTTTATCAGTTCTCCGAAGACATCAATTCGAGGACATCGACCAATGCGTGATATGATGTCTGTGTGAAGGCAGTGTTCGCGTCTTAATTTTGGCCTGAACCGAAAACAAACGAAGGCCGAGCGAGAACACTTACACCAACACCGTATTTTGAAAAACATGCGCGTATATTTGACGTCAGCCGAGGACAGCCTATTGTTTTTGTTTAGTCTGCTGTTTCCTGAAATGCCGTGTGTGTTTGTTGTTTGTATGACCAGCCAAGTGGTATCTGAAAGCTCAAAAAACGCTTAACATATAAAGACTCACAAGGCCTTCGGAAGACATTAAACTTGATTTGTCGTCGGAATGAGAACAATGTTTACGTTTTCCTTCAGGCTTAAACCAAGGTAAATAGAAGTGAATAAAGGCACACACTTTGCCAAAAAACAGTCACAACAGCAGGGTCAGCTAAAAACATAGAGCATTTAATTTGTTTATTTTAAGTTTAGTTTATAAAACGTAATAATAATAATTTACATATCTGGCACATTTGTCGTTGTATTAAATAGCGACTATAAGGGCCGGCCCTTTTACGTGCAGAAATTTATTAGCTGCAGTAAATTTTTATATTACTTTTTTACTAGTTAATTGGTAAATTATGATATTAATGATTGGAGAATAACGGGAAAGATTATTAGAACTCTGCCATTACTACTACATATGCACACTTATAATGGCGTGTTTTTACAATTTGGGTTTAAATCATTTTTGTTTTGTGTTTTTTTGTAAAGGTTAAACTTTCTGTTTTAGTTTCATTGTAAAAGTCAAACTTTTTGTTTTATTATTTTGTGTATGTGCAATTTTGCCTGAAAAGGCCGTTTTTGAAATGACCTATGCTGTGTCGGGTGGGACGTTAAATCCTACTCACTTAATGAATGGTGAATAATTATTACTTTGCTGTATTAAATAGCGGCCAAAAAGGCCAACCCATTAACGTGAAAAAATTTACATTTTACAGTAAATTATTATTTTTTTATTATCAGCTTGGTAAATTTCTATTATTTTTACAGTAAATTATTACCTAATACAACAAAGTAGTAATAATTTACATATCTTGTATATTTATCGTTGTATCAAATAAAAATAAATTAAAAATCGGCCCTTTTAAGTGCAAAAACTTATACTCTACAGTGAATTATAATTTTGTATGACCAGCCACGTTAAGTTTTTAACGTCAAAAAACACCTAACATATGAAAGCAGACCCACATTATACTGGATTTGATGTTAGAATAAGGACAATGTTTACGTTTTCCTTTATCTCTAAAGTAAACATAAGCGAAAACAGTCACATCAGCAAAGTATTTAAAAGGACATGGGCGTTTATTACCGCATGATAAGTAATGTTGTAGTAAGCAATAAAGTGCAATACTGTCTAACTGCACACTGCTATCGGTGCAAAACTGTAGCATGAAACGACACGACACTTTTGCACTGAAGTGTAACCAGACTTTCGTAAGTGCAAACTATCGCTAGTGTATATAGGACAGTTTTGCTTTAAACAAAAGGGGCTAAGAGACACATACGACAATATTGCACAGCTCATAACGCATTTTGTGGATCAATTTTAATAACGACAGTTTTACAGAAAGATGCGGCATATAATTTTGAATCAAATATGATAAAAATGCTAAAACAGTAAATTTTGCAGACATGACAGTTTTGCTTTAAACTGACGATTTGATGTCAACAGAAAGCGGCGTTGTAAATTAAACAAGTACGGGACAAAATGTTGCAATTTTTTACCAAAAATTATGCTAAAAAGTTTAAATTTGCCAAAATTTAACCCGATTGTCCCTAAATTTGGCAGTTTTGAAATAATTTTTTCGATAAGCCAAAATTTGTGACGAGGAACGATAGTGACTATTGCGCCCTTTGCCACAACGCCACTGTAAACCGAGAACAACCAAATGTTTGTTGTCTTTGTTATCAACCCAGACAACATTTCATATATACACCCACATGATTTTTATATATAATGCTATATGAACGTCTGTGTGGTAATGCTATATGGGTGTGCCATATTTTTGCACCAAGAAAAGTCGGTGGATGTCCACATAGGTACGGTATATGGGTAGTATATAGGTGTTACATGGGGCCTATATAAGAAACCTATATGTATTCTACATAAGTACATATGATTTTTATGAAGGCAGTATTGTAAGCCTACACATAATTGATTCTCAATAACGGATCCTCACTTAAGCATTTTGACTACAGGCTCCATTAAATCTGCCACTGACAATGGTAAAATATGGAAATAATACTTTCACACCCCGTAACGTTATACCACTAACAGTAAACTTCTTACACAAAAATTAACAAATACACGTAAATCTTATGATATTACTGAAACTCAAATGCAAATGTGTCAATTATTATTTTACACATGCGCACAAAATGTAATTAAAATTAAATTGCAAAAACAGTCTATCATCAGTTAGTCAAATAAATGGAGAGCTTAGTTACTACAATTAAAATAAATCATAATATGGAAATTGGAAAAGCATCCAGTGACAACCAACAGCCAGAAACTTAGATGCTAACATTACTTAAATAAACAAACATTAATATTGTAATGCACATTATAACATTATGACGTCATAACTCAAGCTGACCATTCTCGTACTACGAAATACCAATGTTCATCACTCTAACCACAGTAAAATTTTTAATTACATGTAATATTAGGGGTGCACCAAATACAGATTTGGCCATATTCTCCATCCGTAAATCTGGCTTGGATCATCCAAGCTAGATCCACGAATGCAGAATACAACCAGATCTGGATTTGGTGAACTCCTAATATTACATGTAATTAAAAATTTTACTGTGGTTAGTGATAAACTACGGTATTTTGTAGTGCGAGAATGGTGAGCTTGAGTTATGAGGTCCAGATCGGATTCAAAATATTAAGATTTAAACCAAATCTGCGAACTTTAAATTTGAATCCAAGCCAATTTATCAACTTTGGATGTGATCCAAGTTGGTAGATCGGGAACATGAATCCGAATATAAAGTCTATAAATTGAGTTTGGATTTAAATATTCTGGATCTAGTGCACATTTAAATGTATACACGGTGTTTCATAAAAAGACGTTTTTTTTCTTTTATAATTCACTCAAATATTGATCAATTTACACAAAATTTTTACCAGTTGTAAAAATGAAAAAAATACTAATTCAAAATATTTCAACAAAATGTGGCAGTTGATTAAATATTTTTTTGCAAATCGTAACGTAACGTTGACGTCATAATGTGTCACGGGTACAAACGTGCTAGTCTCAACTGGTGTTAAGGGCGTCTACACCATATAAACCTTGGAGCAAATGC